>BNJU01004370.1_pt1 | contig 33418 bp, 28 predicted proteins | sample 8539281 | NCBI WGS metagenome assembly BNJU01 (sample SAMD00202456, study PRJDB9452) | human saliva metagenome | isolation source: human saliva | place: Japan
GAGGCCCTGAGCGTGGTCCTCGGCATCGACGAGACCGCCCTTATTACGGGGACACGGCCCCTCACGCTTTCGCCAGGTGATCACAGCGATTCCCTCGTCGGCGCCTGCCCCCGCGATGTTCATACACTGGGAGCATGAGCACCCAGAAGAACGATCCACGCGCACTCGCCCTCGGCGTCTCCCTGCTACGTGATCTGGGGTTTCTTCCCCGTACTTCGTTGCTCTCCCCGCCGGCGCTGTTGAGGTCATCGTCCACCGCGCGGTCTGGGGCTTGTTCTTCTGCGTGGTTGCGCTCGCTGTGACGGGGTCGCTCGGGAAGGTGCGCGCACTCATCGCGGACCGCGGAGTTCTGTGGCGCCTCGCGGTCGCGGGCGCGCTCGTCGTCGTCAACTGGTCGGTGTACGTGTACGCGGTCCTCGCCGGACACACGACCGACGCGGCAGTCGGCTACTTCATCAACCCCTCGTCACGATCGCGCTGGGACTCATCAGCTGCGCGAGCGAGTCACCCCGATCCAGCAGGTGGCTCTGGCCCTCGGCGTCATCGCCGTCATCATTCTCGTCATCGGCCAGCGCGCGGTCCCCATCGTCTCCCTCACGCTCGCACTGACGTTCGGCCTGTATTCACTGGTGAAGAGGACGTGGCCGCGCGCGTCGACCCGCTCGCGGGCATGGCGATCGAGACCGCGGCGGTCTCGCCCTTCCTGCTGGGCTACTACGCGTATCTGGTGGCCACGTCCTCCACATCCTTCCACGCCATCGCGTCTTCCGACGGCTCCGGGTTGTCGTGGCCCGTCTCACCCTGGCCCTCCTGGTGGGAGCGGGCGCGCTGACGATGATCCCGCTCATCATGTTCGCCTCGGCGGCAAGAGGCCTGACCCTGGGGACGATGGGCTTCTGCAGTACCTGGGCCCGACCCCTGCAGCCTCGTCGCCGTGTTCATCTTCCACGAGAGCGTGCCCGCATTCCGCTGGATCGCGATGGGCGTCGGTGGGTGGCGCTGGCGTGCCTGAGCGCCGACTGGCTGGTCTCTCCGTGCGCGCGCCAAGCGCCTGGCCTGGGCAGGTCACCAGGACTGAGGCCGGGCACGTCGGGCGGTGGGGCGGCCGCCATGGCGGGCCCCGGTACAAAACTCCCCTGCACGGGCTGGCATCAGTGCGACAAAAGTTCGCCCAGCGCGGGGCCTTCACAGGCTCACCCGCGACAAAAATCCCGCCCAGCGCAGCCCCTACTACAGTGTTTTCGCGAAAAACTCGCCCAGCACGCCACAAAACCGCCGATTTTTGGGCCATTTTTTTCGTACGCTGGGAGAACTTTTTCGCGCAGTCGCCCACCATCAGACCAAGCAGGAGAACTTTGTACCGCACGCGGGGCCGGTGCCGGTACAAAACTCGCCTGGCGTATCCAGTTCGGCGGCCCAACCGGTACAAAACTCTCCCGGCACATTGGCCTCGGCGGGCCCAACCGGTACAAAAACTCTCCCGGCACATTGGCTCTGGCGGCCCAACCGGTACAAAACTCTCCCAGCACACCCGAAACCGCCCTTTTTGACCAGTTTTTACCCGAGCAGGGAGAACTTTGTACCGCTCCCACCAACAACAAGCCACGCAGGGAGAAGAAAGTCACGCGCCAACACCCTGCCTCACCCCAACAACACGCACCTCCCCAATTCCGCATGCAATTGATTGCATGAAACTTCAACAACACTCAGAAACGTTGAAAATACCAACGATCACAATTCAAATCCTGAAATAGCAGCAGGGGAATTGCATGCGAAATTGTTGAGAGCCGCACGCCGATGCGGGAGGGGGCCGAGGGTCCGGAGGGCACGGGCAGGCTTTCGAGGCGCGGGGCCTGGCCGCGGTGCCGGTGGGCGGTGTCAGGCCCTGGCCGAGCTTCAAAACGACACACCAGCCAAAAAGTCGCATGCACTCGATTGGGTGAAGTTTCAACAAAGTCTGAAAACGTTGGAATTCCAACACTACAAATTCATAGTTTGAAAAGAGTCGGGGGAATTGCATGCGAAATTGCTAGGGGCGAGCGGGTGAGCATGCTAGCTACGAACAGCGACACAGCGCCGCCCGATTGGAGGCCGCCGCAGGGCCTGCAGAGCCTGGCCGCGGTGCCGGTGGGCGGCGGCAGGGCCAGGGCGGGCCTCGAGATCGACCACCTCGAGCCGCAGGCTCGCGTGTGGCGATCTCGCGGGCGGGCCGCCGCCCACCGGCACACACAGCGGCCAGGCACAATCAGCAAACGCGGGGCCTGCACCACCGGGGCCCGGGCAAACCGCCCTACTCTCCTCCGCCGCCAGGCTCGGGGCGTCCCGTGTAGTTGACGAAGCGCGCCATGTCGCCCCTGGAAGAGGGCGGTGACGGTCGCGGTCGCGCCCGCGCGATGCTTGGCGACGATGATGTCGGCCTCGCCGGGGCGATCCTCCTTGTCGTAGTAGTCGGGGCGGTGCAGCAGAATAATGATGTCCGCGTCCTGTTCGAGCGAGCCGGACTCACGCAGGTCGCTCATCATGGGCTTGCGGTCGGTGCGGCCCTCGGAGTTACGGTTCAGCTGTGCGACGGCGATGACGGGGATGTCGAGGTCCTTGGCCAGGAGCTTGAGGTTTCGCGACATCGCGGAGACTTCCTGCTGACGGGATTCGACCTGACGGCCGCTTGTCATGAGCTGGAGGTAGTCGATGACGACCAGGCCCAGGTTTTCCTGCTGTTTCAGGCGGCGGCACTTGGAGCGGATCTCGGAGATCGTGATGTTCGCGGAGTCGTCGACGTACAGGGGCGCAGCGCTCATGCGCGAGGACGTTTCGGCGACCTTTTGCCATTCGTTGCTGTTCATTTTGCCGGCCTGCATCTTGGACAGACGCACCCCGGACTCGGCGGACAGCAGGCGCATCGCGATTTCCTGCGAGCTCATTTCCAGCGAGAAGATCAGCGACGTGATGCCGTGCTTCATGGACGCGGAGCGGCAGAAGTCCAGGGCGAGCGTGGATTTACCCATGGCGGGTCGGGCGGCGACGATGATCATCTGGCCGCCGTGTAGGCCCTGGGTCAGCTCATCCAGGTCGGTGAAGCCTGTGGGCACGCCGTTGAGCTTGCCCCTGGTTCTTTTTCGATGTCTTCGAGGGCGATGAGAATATCCGTGCTCATCTTTCATCCATGGACACGTAGTCGCTGGTTTCGCGCCCGTCGGAGACGGCGTAGACCTCGGCCTGGGCTTGGTCGACGATTTCGTCGACGTCGCCGCCGGCGTCCGCGTAGCCGAGCTGGACGACGCGCGTGCCCGCGGTGACGAGGCGGCGCATGATGGCGCGCTCACGCACAATGCGCGCGTAGTAGGCGGCGTTCGCGGCGGTGGGCACGGAGGCGATGAGGGTGTGCAGGTAGGCGGCGCCGCCGACCTTCGACAGGAGGCCGGCGCGCTTGAGTTCGCCGGCGACGGTGATCGCGTCGGCGGGTTCGGCGCGGCCGTTGAGTTCGATGATGGTGTCGAAGATGGTCTCGTGGCTGGGCTGGTAGAAGTCCTGCCCACGCAGCATCTCGGAGACGACGTTGGCGGCCTCGGTCGTCAGCATCATCGATCCGAGGACGCTCATCTCCGCGTCGATGTCCTGCGGGGGACGCGGTCGAACTGGTCGTCGGACATCGTGATCCTTTCGGGTGCGCGGGCGTGGGGACGAGGCCGGGGCTGGGTCTGGGCCGCGAGCGCGGTGGGGAGCCCCTGTGGATAGAGGGCCTTCAGGCGAAGACTAACGCGTTGTAGGAGATTGCGCGACCGGCGCTGTGCACGGGCCTGTGCACATATTGTGGATAACCTGTGCACAACGCCGACAGCGCCTGTGCACAACGTGAAATGACCGATCTGTCAGGGCAGATATGCTCATCACAGTCACATCGTTGTCATTCATTGGGCCGTCTAGAATTTCCCCGTGCACGGCTTTCCACAGGCCTGTGCACACATTGTGGATAAGGAAAAACGGAGCGTGTCATGACGAGCACACAGGGACCCAGCGACCCGACCTCACCGTCGAAGCGTGAGGAGGCTCCCGGCCTCGTCGACCCCCGACGATCACGACGCGGATGATCCTGTCGCTCGCGCTGCCCTCCCTGGGGGCTCTCATCGCCGAGCCGCTGTTTACGGTCATCGATCTCGACGATGGTCGGTCACCTGGGTACCCCGCAGCTGGCGGGCCTGGGTGTCGCGTCGACCGTGCTGAACACGGCGGTCGGGCTTTTCATCTTCCTCGCCCTACTCGACGACGTCCTGGCGGGGCGTCACCTGGGGGCCCGGCGGCGCGATCTCGCGGTCCGTTCGGGGGTCGAGGCCATGTGGCTGGCGGGGGCCTCGGCCTCGCCGCGATCCTCCTGGCGGTTTTCGCCTCCCCTGCTCACCTGGCTGGGGGCGAACGAGGCGACGCTGCCGCACGCCCTGGCCTACCCTGCGCGCGTCCGCGCCCGGGCTGGTCGGCATGTTCGTCGTCCTGGCGGCGACCGGCACGCTGCGCGGGTTGCAGGACACGCGCACTCCCCTGGTCGCGGCGTCTGTGGGCGCGGCGTTCAACGCGGTGGCGAACTGGGTGCTCATGTACCCGCTCGGCCTGGGGGTCGCGGGGTCGGGCCTGGGCACGGCGATCACGCAGACGCTCATGGCGGTCTTCCTCGGCTGGATGATCGTGCGCGCCGCACGTCGCGAGGGCGTGAGCCTGCGCCCATCCACCTCGGGTCTGTTCGGCGCGGCGGTCGAGGGGGCGCCGCTGCTCGTGCGCACCCTCGCCCTGCGCGTCGCCCTCCTGGCGACCCTGAGCGCGGTCACCGCGATCTCCACCCAGGCCCTGGCTGCCCACCAGATCGTGTGGACGCTGTGGACGTTCGCCGCCTACGTGCTCGACGCGCTCGCGATCGCCGCCCAGGCGCTGGCAGGATTCACGGCCGGCACCGGCGAGCGCGGCGCCATGCGCCCGCTCCTGCGCACGCTCTCGCGCTGGGGTGTCAGCTTCGGCATCGCAGTCGGCGTCGCTCTGGCGCTCACCGCACCCTGGATCACTCGCATCTTCACGAACGACCAGACCGTCATCGACTACGCGACCGTCGCCATCATCGTCAGCGCCTTCTTCCAGCCGGTCGCAGGCTACGTCTTCCTCCTCGACGGCGTCCTCATCGGCGCGGGCCGAGGCCGCTACCTGGCCGTCGCCGCCGTCATCAACCTGGTCGTCTACGCGCCCCTCCTGTGGGTCATCGCCCACTCCTCCTCGCTCGCCGCGCGCCCCTCGCTGGCCCTCGCGCTCGTGTGGCTCGCATACTCGGCGGTCTACATGGGCATGCGGGCGCTCACCAACGGGCTCGGCGCGCGCTCGCTGTAGGTGATCGACGAGGCCGGGGCAGGCCTCGTGCGCACCCCCGGTTTCGCGCGGGGTTCGGCGTCCCGGCGGGGTGGGCCCAGGCCTCGTCCCGAGGGTGCCAATCGTGACCGGAAACGCCCTAGCGAAGACGCTGCCACCCGTGTAAAGTGGGTAGCTGGACTGTCCGCACCCGCGGCTGGTCCAGCAGGCCCCAACGGGCCATACGCAACGCCCTCCTGTCACGGACCGTCCGTGACCGTAAAGACCATAGGAGGTGGGAACCAACGTGCGTAACTACGAACTGATGGTGATCCTCGATCCTTCGATCGACGAGCGCACCGTCGCCCCCGTGATGGAGAAGTACCTGGCACCCGTGGCTGCCAACGGCGGATCCGTCGAGAACCTTGACATCTGGGGCAAGCGCCGCCTTGCTTACGACATCCTCAAGCGTTCTGAGGGCATCTACGTCGTCATCGACATGACCACGACCCCCGAGGTCGCTCTCGAGATCAACCGCCGCATGGGCATCGACGAGACCATTCTCCGTACGAAGCTCCTGCGCCCCGACGCTCACTGAGCCGACACCACACCCTCTAAGCCCGAGGAGCCGACATGGCCGGAGATACCGTCATCACTGTCATCGGTAACCTGACCGCTGACCCCGAACTGCGTTGGGACGCAGTCCGGCGCCGCGGTCGCCGATTTTACGGTGGCCTCCACCCCCCCGAACCTACGACCGTAACGCCGGTGAGTGGCGCGACGGCGACACCCTCTTCATGCGCTGCTCCGTGTGGCGCGATACCGCTGAGAACGTCGCCGAGTCGCTGCGTAAGGGCATGCGCGTCATCGTTCAGGGTCGCCTCACCCAGCGCTCGTACGACACCCAGCAGGGTGAACGTCGCACGGTCGTTGAGCTGCAGGTCGACGAGGTCGGCCCATCCCTGCGCCGCGCACGCGCGCAGGTCACCCGCACCGCCCCCTCCGGTGGCGGCGGCTACCAGTCCGACAACCGCGGCCAGCAGGGCGCGCCCCAGCAGGGCGGCGGTTACGGCGGCGGCCAGGGTGGATACGGCCAGGGTGGCGCCAACTACGGCGCACCGACCGGCGGCTCCCCCGAGGACCCGTGGCGCTCCGCCCCCGCTGGCGGTGCCACCTCCTTCGGCGACGAGCCCCCTGTTCTAAAGTCGAGCGCCCCGGCACCTACGCCGGACGCCACGTCGAAGACATCAACGCTTGGGGCGGCACAGTCCGCCCGGATTCACTAGGAGACCATCATGGCGAAGCCCCAACTTCGCAACAAGCCCATCAAGAAGAAGGCCAACCCGCTGAAGTCGGCCAAGATCGAGAAGATCGACTACAAGGACACCGCTCTGCTGCGTAAGTTCATCTCGGACCGCGGCAAGATCCGCGCCCGCCGCGTGACCGGTGTTTCCACCCAGGAGCAGCGCAAGATCGCTCGCGCCGTCAAGAACGCGCGTGAGATGGCTCTGCTGCCCTACTCCACGACCGGCCGCTGATAAGGGAAGGACACAGCTGATATGGCTACCACGAAACCGATCCTCACCCACGACGTCCCCCAACCTCGGCCATGCCGGCGAGGTCGTCGAGGTCAGGGCTGGCTACGCCCGCAACTACCTGGTCCCCTGCGGCTTCGCCGCCAGTGGACCGCTGGCGCGCAGAAGCAGATCGACCAGATCGCCGCTGCTCGTCGCCGCCACGAGATCGCCACGATCGACGACGCTCGCGCCGTGCGCGACGCCCTCCAGGGTGCCGTTGTCGAGATCTCCGGCAAGGTTGGCAACTCCGGCCGCCTGTTCGGCGCCGTCTCCGCTGCTGCGATCGCTGACGCGGTCAAGGAGCAGCTGGGCCAGACCATCGACCGTCGTCGCGTCATCATCGCCTCGCCCATCAAGGCCGTTGGCGACTACACGGTGACCGTCGGCCTCCACACCGAGGTGTCCGCGAACCTCAAGGTCCGCGTTTCCGCCGCGAAGTGAAGGCTTCACGCATCGGTTGAATGCTGATTGAAGGGGTGGCCCCCGCTCATACGAGCGGGGGCCACCCCTTTTGCTATGCCCGTTTGCTATGCGCGCGAAACCTAAGGTTCGTCTACGACACGTCTTTACGGGCCCCTGCCGGAGCACGGCAAAACGCGACGCACGCAGTCGCAGAGGGCGTATGGCGGGAGCTCGTGCACTCACACGCGGATAGGTTGCGCGCATCTGGATAGGCTATTCACTTGCGGATAGGTTATTAACCTATCCGGATGTTCATAACCTATCCGCATCCTCGTTTCCTATCCGCATCGTCATTTCCTATCCGCATAGGCACACTCCTGCGAACGCACTGCGGGCCCCGAGGATGCTCTCGGGGCCCGCAGCAGTGGCGCTAGGACACTCGGCTAGTTTCTTCGGCCGCCATTGTTGTTGCCGCCGTTGTTGTTGCCGCCGTTCCCGTTATTGGAACCGTTGCCATTGTTGGAACCGTTGCCATTGTTCCCGTTTCCGTTATTGGAACCGTTCCCATTGCCGTTGTTGCTGTTCCTGTTGTTACCGTTCTCCGAACCCTCGGTGGGCTCGGCGGACGGGGTCTGGGTCGGGGTAGGCGTCTCGGTGGGTGCCGGAGCAGACTGCGGGGCCTCGCTCGTCGCGCTCGGCGCGGGCGTGGGCGCGTTGTTCTGCACCTTGCGGTTGGACGCAACCTTCCACGTGAAGTCGTCGCCCGACAGGTTCGCCGTCGCGGGCTTCATGTAGTCGATCCACACGTCCACGGGCCAGTCGCCGCCATGGAACTGGTCCAGGCCACCCACATCGTCCAGCGGCACCGAGTTGCCCGCGTCGTCGGACTGGTACATCGACACGGCCGTGACCATGCCGGGCACGAAGCCCACGAACTGCGCGGACAGCTGGTCGGACGAGGTACCGGTCTTACCTGCGGTCGTCAGTCGCGGAATCGAGGCGTCGACGCGGCTGGCAGTACCATCACCGCTCGTGACGGCCTCGAGGGCCGGCATGATGGAGGAAACTTCCTCGACCTCAAACACGCGCTTGGGGGCCACGTCGCCGCTGTAGAGCAGCTGTTGTTCGAGTCCTCGACCTTCTTGACGATGTGGGCGGTGACGCGCTCGCCACCGTTCGCGATCGTCGAGTAGGCGGTCGTCAGGTCGATGTTGTGCGGCGAGGAGGGGCCCAGCACGTTGAGAAGCTCCTCATTCAGGCCCACCGTGTCCTCGGGAATACCCGCGTCGATGGCCGCCTTCAGCGTGTTCTCGGGCTCGACATCATCATTCAGGCCCACGAACACCGTGTTCATCGAGTAGGCCGTCGCCTTCACCAAGGTGACGTTGCCGAAGGAGTAGCCGCCGTCGTTCATGACGGGGGTGCCCATGCCTCGGAAGTACTGGGGAGACTTGCCCGAGTAGGTGTCATAGACGGTGCCACCCGCGCGCGCGTTCGCGAGGAGAGCGAAGGGCTTGAAGGACGAGCCGGCCATCGCGATGTCCTGCGTGACCGCGTTCTGCTGGCGCTTCTCGAAATCCGCACCCGCATACTCGGCGAGGATCTCGCCCGTGGCCGGGTCCATCGAGGACAGGGCGACGTGCTGGTACGTGGGATCCCAACCGTCGACATCGTTCATGCCCTCGGCGGCGGCAACGGCCTGATCCTGGTGTTCCTTGACGATCGTCGAGGTGATGCGCAGGCCACCCTGGCTGATCTTGTCCTCGTCGAACTGGCCGGAGGCGATGAGCTCCGACTTGACCTGAGCCATCAGGTAGCCCGTCGTGCCACTCATCGACTCACTGTTGAGGGTGTCGGGGTCAATCGTCTCGGGGGAAGACCGCGGAGTCGTGCTGCGCCTGAGTAATCCAGCCGTCCTCCAGCATGAGGTTCAGGTCGCGCTCCCAGCGCTCCTTCGCCTTGTCGGGGTTGACGGCCGGGTCCCACGCGGAGGGCGCGGGGATGACGGCAGCGAGGAGCGCCGACTCGGACAGGGTGAGCTGGTCCGCGCCGTGACCAAAGTAGGCCTGGGCGGCGGCGTCGATACCGTAGGCGCCACGACCGAAGTAGATCGTGTTCATGTAGGCGCCAATGACCTCGTCCTTGGACTTCTCACGGTTGATCTTGATCGCCAGGACGGCTTCCTTGAGCTTGCCCGTGTAGGACGTGGTCTCGCCCATGTAGTAGCGCTCCACGTACTGCTGGGTGAGCGTCGAACCACCCTGGCGTGCGCCGCCGCGCAGGTTGTTCACGAGTGCGCGGAGGATGCCCTTCAGGTCGACGCCGTTGTTCGTGTAGAACGTGCGGTCCTCGGAGGCGACGATCGTCTTGGGCACATAGTCGGGCAGCTTCGTCGTGTCGATGATCTGACGATTGATCTCACCCAGGGTGCCCATCTCGGTCGTGCCATCGGCGTAGTAGACGGTCGTCTTCTGCGCGAGGGCCAGATCGTCCGGCGCGGGCACCGTCAGCGTGTTGTAGAGGTACAGGAACACGGCCATGCCAGCAATGAACACGCCCAGGAAGATGGTCAGAATTCCAAACCCGATGCGCTTGGCCCACCGGAATTTCTTCTTCGCGGGGCCCTTCTTACCGGCCGACGAGGCCGTGGCGGCCTTCTTGGAAGCACGCGACGAAGCGGCGGCGCGCGTCGCGCGCCGCGAGGGCAGGGCGTCGCGGTGCGACGCGCCCGAGCCGCCGGGCTCGATGATGTCGTTCCAGTCGGACCGTCCGTTGTTAGTAGCCACGTATTCGCCCTTTCAGCGGATTGTTATGTTCCTAGCCTAACGGTGTTTCCTGAAAGAACCCCAAAGTATGGTCCGCAACACAGCGGGTGGGTGTGCTCACCGCGCACCCACCCGCTGCTAGAGAACCTTCCGTCTCTTCAGGTCAGGACCACTGTTCCTCGGGACGACCCGGCACCGCCCACAGCGTGTGGAAGACGCCCTCCTTGTCGACCCGGTGGTAGGTGTGGGAGCCGAAGAAGTCGCGCTGACCCTGGATGAGGGCGGCCGGCAGGCGCGTCGCGCGGATCTGGTCGAAGTAGGCCAGGGACGAGGCGAACACGGGGATCGGAACGCCGGCGAGAGCAGCCTGGGCCACGACGCGGCGCAGCGCCGACGTGCACTCCTGGAAGCGGGTCGCGAACGGCTCGGCGGCCAGCAGCAGCGGCAGGTCGGGGTCGGCCTCGTAGGCGCGAGTGATGTCGTCGAGGAAGGCCGCGCGGATGATGCAGCCCGCGCGCCAGATGCGAGCCAGGGCGCCCTTGTCGATGCCCCACTCGTACTCGGCAGCACCAGCCTCGATCTCGTCGAAGCCCTGCGAGTAGGCGACGATCTTGGAGGCGAAGAGCGCCTGGCGAACATCCTCGATGAACGCGACCCGGGCCTCGTCCGACTCGATGACGAGCGCGGTGGCGTTGCCCGCGAGCGCCTGGCCGGCCGCGCGCTGGGCGGGCTCGGAGGATGCGCCGCGCGCGAAGGTGGCCTCGCCGATCGCGGTGACGGGGACGGCCAGGTCGAGGGCGGTCTGCACCGTCCACTTGCCGGTGCCCTTCTGCGAGGCGGCGTCCACGATGAGGTCGACGAGGGGCTTGCCCGTCTCGGCGTCCACCTGGCGCAGGACCTCGGCGGTGATCTCCATGAGGTAGGAGTTGAGCTCACCTCGTTCCAGGCGGCAAAAATGTCGGCGATTTCGGCGGGGCTGGCACCCAGGCCCTCGCGCAGGAGGGTGTAGGCCTCGGCGATGACCTGCATGTCCGCGTACTCGATGCCGTTGTGCACCATCTTCACGAAGTGGCCGGCGCCGTTCGCGCCAATGTAGGTGCAGCAGGGCACGCCGTCGTAGGTGGCGGCGATGGCCTCGAACATGGGGCCGAGGCGGTCGTACGAGGCCGGGGTGCCGCCGGGCATGATGGAGGGACCCCACAGGGCGCCCTCCTCGCCGCCGGAGACGCCCGCGCCCACGAAGTGCAGGCCGCGCTCGGCCGCCCACTTCTCACGGCGGATCGTGTCGGTGAACAGGGAGTTACCGCAGTCGACGATGATGTCGCCCTCGTCCATGAGAGCGGCAAGCTGCTCCATGACGGCGTCCGTCGAGGGGGCCGGCCTGGACCATCATGATGGCGACGCGCGGGGTGCGCAGGGAGGCGACGAAGTCCTCGAGCGTGGACGCGGGGACGAAGGTCGCCTCGTCGCCGTGGCGGGCCATGAGCTTCTCGGTGCGAGCCTGGGTCCTGTTGAAGACGGCGGTCGCGTAGCCGTTGCGGGCCAGGTTGCGGGCGAGGTTTGCGCCCATGACTCCCAGGCCGTACACGCCGATGTCGGCCGATGCCTTCTCGGGGGTGAACGTGCTCATGCGATAACTCTCCTCACGAATAGTCGAATTATTCCCAGAGTACGGCGGTGGCCCCGGCACCGCACCGCGCGCGGGCGTGACGATTGTCGCCCCGCACCCGTCTCAGCTCCCGGTCTCAGTTCTCCTGGGCTTCGCGGGCGGCCTTCGCGGCGGCCTTGCGGGCCTTCTTTTCCGCGACCTTGGCCTCCCAGTGGGCCTGCTGGGCCTGGTACTCCTGCGCCAGGGCGCGCACGTCGTCCGATGCCCACCAGTCGAGAAGCGCCTGACGGGCCGCCTCCTCGCCCAGCGGGCCGCGCTCCATGCGCAGCTCGAGCAGGTAGTCTCGGGCGATCTTGACGGCGCGCGAGGGACGCAGCCCGAGGATCTCCATGATCTGGTCGCCGTCGAGGTCGGGGCGGATCGCGTCGAGCTCCTCCTGCTCGCGCAGGGCGGCGATGCGCGCCTCGAGGTCGTCGTAGGCGGCCGACAGGTAGTTGGCCTTGCGGCGGTTGCGGGTCGTGCAGTCGGCGCGGGTGAGGCGGTGGAGGCGTTCGAGGAGGTCGCCCGCGTCGGCCACGTAGCGGCGCACCGCGGAGTCGGACCAGGCGGCCTCGCCGTAGCCGTGGAAGCGCAGGTGCAGCGCGACCAGGGTGGTCACGGCCTCGGTCGTGGCTTTGTCGAAGTGCAGGGCCTTCATGCGCTTGCGCGTCATCTTCGCGCCCACGATCTCGTGGTGGTGGAAGGACACGGTGCCGTTCTTTTCGAAGCGGCGGGTCGCCGGCTTGCCGACGTCGTGCATGAGGGCGGCGAAACGCAGGATGAAGTCGGGGGCGGGAACCGGGCCGTCCGGGCCGGTCTCCAGGTCCATCGCCTGCTCGACGACGGTGAGGGTGTGCTCGTAGACGTCCTTGTGGCGCTTGTGCTCGTCCACGGTGGAGACGAGGGCGGCGACCTCGGGCAGGACGATGTCGGCGACGCCCGTGTGGACCATCAGTTCGATGCCGCGACGCGGGTAGGGCGAGATGATGAGGCGCTCGAGTTCGGCGCGGATGCGCTCGGCGGAGACGATTTCGAGGCGCGAGGCCATGGTTTCCATCGCGTTCATGACGTCCATGTCGACATCGAGGCCCAGCTGGGCGCTAAAGCGGGCCGCGCGCATGATGCGCAGCGGATCGTCGTCGAAGGACTGCTCGGCGGACACAGGGGTGCGCAGGTTGCCGTCCGCGAGGTCCGCGAGGCCGCCGCAGGGGGTCGACGAGGGCCATCTGCGGCAGGCGCATCGCCATCGCGTTGACCGTAAAGTCGCGACGCGTCAGGTCGCCCTCGAGCGTGTCGCCGAAAGTCACCTCGGGCTTGCGCGAACCGATCTCGTACTCGTCGGTGCGGTAGGTCGTCACCTCGACGATCAGGTCGCCGCGGCGCCCTCCGATCGTGCCGAACTCCTTGCCGATGTCCCAGGTCGCGTTGCCCCACGTCGCCAGGAGCTCCTCGGTGCGCTCGGGGCGCGCGGAGGTCGTCATATCGAAGTCGTGCGGGGTCACTCCCAGGAAGGCGTCGCGCACGGGCCCGCCGACGAGCGCGAGCTCCTCCCCGGCCTCGTGAAAAATCGTGCCGAGTTCCATAATCGCGGGCGGGAGCGCGGCGAAGGTCCTCGTGGCGTTCGCCATGAGGGTAGGAATGTCCGTCGTTCCGGCGTTTTGCGCGGTCACGGGGCCGTTATTCGGAGAAGCTGACTGGGTACTCATCGCTCTTAAGCATGCCAGGAAAGGGCCCTGGCCGACTACCGGGGGCCGCGTACCGGCTAAAGTGGAGTTATGCCTGCACGTCCAGTTGACCGCCGAGGCGGGGTACCCAGACCCCCGCGTCGGTCCGCTTCTGTGCGCGCTGGCCGCTCTCATCTGCCGATTTCCGCGGAAACCAGCGCGGGCGGCATCGTCGTCGACGTGCGTGACGGAATTCCCTATGCGGCGTTGATCGCGCGGCGCAATCGGGCGGGCCGCATCGAGTGGTGCCTGCCCAAGGGCCACCTCGAGGGTTCTGAGACTCCTCAGCAGGCCGCGCTGCGCGAGGTCGCCGAGGAAACAGGCATCCACGGGCGCATCATCCGCCACCTCGCGTCGATCGACTACTGGTTCTCCGGCAACGACCGCCGTGTCCACAAGGTCGTCCACCACTACCTGATGGGGTACGAGTCCGGCACGATCACCGTCGACGGGGATCCGGATCACGAGGCCGAGGAGGCCGCGTGGGTGCCGCTGCGCGACGTGTCGCGCCAGCTCGCCTACCCCAACGAGCGTCGCATCGTGCGCATCGCCCTGGACTGCTGTATCGGGATGGCCGTGACTAGGCGCGCGCTGCGGGTGGCCGCCGCGTGCGCGGCGATGGCTCTTCCTTTCGGCCTCGGACTGCACGAGGCCGGGGCCGCCCCCCTGCCCACGGTGACCTCTTCTCAGTCCGACGCGTCGCGCCCCGCAGTGATGGGCGCGGCGGCCGAGGCATCCGGTCTCGTCATCTCGATTAACTCGCTCTCCCCCTCGCATCCTGACGAGCGAGAACGAAGTGGTCGTGTCCGGCACGGTTCACAACGATTCGCCGACCACTCTCGCGAATATCTCCCTCGAGGTGTTCGTCGCCAACGAGACACCGATCTCGGTGGCCGCGCTCACGACGGCGCTCACCGAGGACGAACCCGACGCCACGCACGCCGCGTCCTCCTCGCTCACCGACGTCGTCCGCGGTGCCACGGTCTCCTTCGAGATCCGCATCCCCACCTCTTCGCTCCCCCTGACCGACGCAACCGAGTGGGGACCGCGCGTCATCACAGTGGCCGCCAACTCCGGCGAGTACTCCGGCAAGGACCGCTCAATCCTCGTGTGGGACTCGGGCGCCCAGGTCTCTGCTTCGCGCGTCAACGCCGTGGTCCCCTGGACCTCGACGAGCGCCACCCAGGACCAGAGTGAGCGCTCCGCAGTCCTGAATCTGGCCGCCTCCCCGGGCGTCACCCTGGCCGTTGACCCGCTGCTCATCCCGCTCGGACCGCAGCCCACCGCCTCGCCGAGCCCCTCGCCCGATTCCGATACCTCCGAGACCCAATCGGGGCAATCCGGTCATCCCAGCACCCAATCGGGGCAATCGGGCGCAGCCACGGCCTCGCCGAGCCCGTCCTCCTCCCCCACCCCGACCCCCGCGCCCACGGCCACGGACCCCGCGCAGCGTGCGCGAGACCTCCAGTCCGAGGCCTTCGTGTCCGCCCTCATGGGGGCAGCAAACGAGCTCATCGCGCTCCCCGGAGGGCGACGCCGACCTCGGTGCCCTCGCCCCTGTCGGGCAACACGGGCTTCTGGGACCGCGCATCGCACTCGATCGCGAGCTTCCCCTCGTCCCTGCGCGAGGCCGGCTGGGTCGCCCCCACGCCCTCACCCGCCCCTCACCCGCCCCCTCACCCACGGCCTCACCCGCGTCGCCCACCCCTCACCCTCCGCGAGCGCCACGGAAACCCCCAGCGCCTCAGCGTCATCATCCCCATCCGGGCAGAGCGGCACGACGACGATCGCACCAGACGCGGGCCCCACGATCCTGCGCAACGTCGCATGGCCCGCCGACACGACTTTTGGCACGTCATTCCTGTCGAACTACGCCTCCGCCGACCAGATCACGATCGCACCGGCCTCGGCACTCACCCCCGCCGAAGAGGTCACCTTCACCTCCTACGCGCGCGTGAACGTCAACCCCGCCACCGGAGAGACCTCGACGGACGGAACGGGCGCGCGCACCCTCGCCCAGCAGAGCGACATCTCCGCAATCCTGTCGTGGAACGCATCCGGCGGCGATGAGCTCGACGCCGAACAGGCCCTCACCGCGATCACGGCGATCATCGTGCGCGAACGCCCCTCCTCGTCGCGCACCCTCTTTGCGGCGGCCGCGCGCGGCACGACCGTCAACGAGTCCCTCACCAAGCGTGTCAACGCCCTCTTCTCCCCGCGCTGGGTCTCCGCCCAGTCGTTCAGTGACATCGCCGCCAGCGAGCCCACCGACGTTGAACGTCAGACCGTCGGCGCGGGCACGCTCGACGCGGACACGTCCACCGCGATCGAGGCCATGGCCTCGTCCCTGACCAGCCTCGTGCCTCTCGCGAAGGCCACGGACGATCCCGACGCCGTCTACGAATCGGTGACGCCCCAGATCTGCCCTCCCTGGCCGCGCAGCTCACCCCCCTCCGAACAGCTCGACTCGGCGACCGCGATGACGTCGCAGATCACGGGCATGCTCTCCGCGGTGACCGTCGAACCATCCTCGGCCGTCAACCTCATCAACAAGTCCGCGAACTTTCCCGTCCTCGTGCGCAACAACCTGCCGTGGCCGGTCCACGTCGACGTGACCCTCGTGCCCGACGACCCGCGTCTGCGCGCCACCCCGGCGCAGTACCAGACGCTGGCCGCGCAGGGGGCGACGACGGTTGAGGTGCCCGTGGGCGCGATCGGCAGCGGCGACATCGAGGTCACTACAAGGTCACGACGCCGGACGGCCACATCCTGGACGACTCCCAGACCGTGACCGTGCGCATGCGCGCCGGGTGGGAGGACGCGATCACCGCCGTCATCGCCTCCCTCTTCGCAGCGCTCTTCCTGGTCGGCATCACCCGTTCGCTACGCAAGCGGGCCGCCCGCAAGACGCAGGGCGCGCCCAATGACGCCAGATCCCACGAGCCGCAGTCCCCGCCCGAGGCCAGCGACGACACGCTCTCCGACGAGGCCTCGGCACCCACAGACGACAACACCGAATCCGAGACAGCAACGACGACAACGACGACAACGACGAAGGAGACCCCATGAGCTCGAATACGCCTCGCCGATCGATCCTGAGGGCATCGGCGCTCATGGCGTCGGGCACCATGGTGTCGCGCATCCTCGGATTCATCCGTAACGCGATGCTGATCGCGGCAGTCGGCGCGACCGCCGGCGGTGTCGGTGCCGCGTTCCAGACGGCGAACACGCTGCCCAACACCGTGTTCAACCTGCTGGCATCCGGCATCTTCGACGCCGTCCTGGTCCCGCAGATCGTGGGGGCGATCAAGCGCCGCCACGACGGCGACACCTACGTCAACCGGCTGCTCACCCTCGCGGGAACACTCCTCTTCCTCGTGACCTTTGCGACGATGGTACTGGCCCCCGTGCTCGTCATGATCACGGCCGCCGGCTACACCGAGGACATCCGCAACCTCGCGATTTTGTTTGCGCTGCTGTGCCTGCCCCAGCTCTTCTTCTACGGCCTGTACAACCTGCTCGGCGAGCTACTCAACGCCCGCGAGATTTTCGGACCCTACATGTGGGCACCGGTTGTCAACAACGTCGTCGGCATCGCCGGCCTCGGCCTCTTCCTCGTGATCTGGGGCGGCGCACCCGACGGCGGCATCCCCGCGGGCGACCTGACAGGCGCGCAGTTCTGGGTCCTCGCGGGCTCAGCGACCCTGGGCGTCATCTGCCAGGCGCTGTGCCTGCTGTGGCCGATGCGTCGCGCGGGCGTGTCCTTCAAGCCGGACTTCCACTTCCGCGGAACGTCCTTTGGCTCGATGCCGCGCGTGGCCGGATGGACGTTCGCGACCCTGGGTGTTTCCCAAGTCGGCGTCCTGTCGACGAACAACCTGGCGGCCATGGCCGACGGCTTCATCGGCCGCAACGGCGCGCAGGGTGGCGTCGTCGGCATCCTGGCCTACTCGACGGCCTTCATGATCTTCATGGTCCCGCAGTCGCTCATCACGGTGTCCCTGACGACCGCGATCTTCACCCGCATGGCCGGTGCCGTGGCCGACGGCGACGACCGGGCGGTGGCCGACAGCTACCACCTGGGCGTGCGCACGATCACGTCGCTGACCCTCGTCGCAGCAGCCATGCTCATGGCCGGATCCGTCCCCATGATGGAGATCGCGATGGCCGCCAAGGGCGGAGATCCCGAGGCCGTCACCGGCTACGCCCTCGTCCTGGCCTCGCTGATGCCCGGCGTCGCGTCGACCGGCATGGTCCTCATGAGCCAGCGCGTCTTCTTCGCCTACGAGGACGTCAAGCCCGTGTTCCTCATGGGCATCGGTCCCACCATCATCCAGGTCATCGTCGGCTGGTCCATGTACGCCCTCACCGGCGCGCGCTGGTGGGTCGTCGCGGCCGCCCTCGGCGAGACCGCGTGCCGCCTCACGCAGGGCGTTATCGCCATCGTGTGGGTTTCGCGTGAAAATAGCTTCGTGGACCGCGCGGGACTGCTGCGCTCCTACGTCTCCTACCTGGGCAGCGCGGTCATCGCCGGCCTCGTCGGCTTCGGCGTCCTGTGGATCATGGGCATCCACACGGGCGTCTCCTCGACGCTGGGACGGATGGCGCTGGCGGGCGTCAAGCTCTCCGTCGTCTCGGCGGTGACCGGCCTCGTCTACCTGATCGTCCTACGCTTCGCGGCACCCCGCGAATCCGCTGCAATGATGCGCCCACTGCTCACGCGCCTGCACGTGCCCGCCGCTGTGGTGAACATCCTGGCAGCGTCTTCCACTGCGACCCCCGACCCAGCTGCGATAATGGCGGGACACACACCCGACCAGACGGAGGACCCGATGGCTCCCACGCCCGAACGCACCGGCGACGAGAAGAAACTGCCGTCGTTCGACGAGGTCGTCGCCGACTCGCCGATTCCCGCTCCCCCGGTGCCCCCCGCCTCGTCGAATGACGAATCGGTTGACGCTCCGCCCATTCCGACACCCGCCGAGGTCCCGGCATTCGGCCCCGCGACGCAGGCTCCCGTCGAGAATCCCGTCGTTGCCGAGGCCATCGCAGCGCCCGCTGTTGAGGCCATCGCCCAGGCGCAGGGCATCCCCCTGCCCGACGCGGACACGATCCCCGCACCGCAGACCGACCCCATTCCGGCCCCCGACGCGGACCCGGCCCCTGAGCCGGACGGCCGATCGATGGCCGAGTCCCTCGCAGAGCTGGGCGTCGAGCCCCTCACCGGTGCCACGGACAGCGCCGAGGTCGCCGCGCCAGCCTTCCCGCTCGCTCCCCCGCCACCCGCACCCGCGGCCAGCGGATACGAGCGCGAGAGCGAGATTAACCCCGAGGACTACCCGCACCCCGAACCCCTCACAGACGCGCCCGCCACGCACCAGATCCCCCGCGTGCAGCCGACGGCCGAGGCCGCGATCCCCGCTCCCCCGGTCGATGATCCGACCGAGGTCATGGACTCTGTTCCGCCCATCCCGGCGGCTCCCGCACAGGCTGCCCCCGGCCTCGTCCGGCGAGGACAACTCCAAGCCCGAGCGCTCCGCGAAGCTGATCGACCCGACGCGACCCGCCCTCATTTTCGGTGTCGTGCTGTTCCTGTTCGGCGCGATCTGGGGACCGTGGATGGCGACGCGCCCGGTCACCAACCTGGACCTCGGCCAGTCGCTGCGTGACGGCGTGAGCGCCCAGGAATCCGGCGCGGAACCCGCACCCGTCCTCACAACGACGCCTCCCCCGACCGAGTCCGTCACGCCCGTGATCTCCTCCGTGCAGGTCCTGTCGTGGAACAACGATGACGGCGACCACCCGGACCGCGCGATCAACATGATCGACTCGAACCCGTCCACGTCGTGGTCCTCACGCTGGTTTGACACTAACCAGTTCCGCGACGAGACCTCCGTGACGATCGTCGTCAAGCTGCAGCAGAAGGCCACCGTGTCCTCGGTGACACTCAACATGGATCCGGCCACCTCCGGCGGTGAGGTCGTCGTGCGTAACGTCACGGACCCGTCGAACCCGCGCGGTGGAACAGAACTGGCCACGTCGGCGTTGTCTCCGACGACCACGATTAAGCTCCCGACCCCTGTCGAAACCGACTCGATCGCGCTGCAGTTCCGCTCCATGCCCAAGGGCCAGGACGGCCGCAACTGGGCGTGGATCTCCGAACTCACCGTTCAGTAACCCCTAAGGAGGGTACGCATGTCTTTCGTTGCGATTCCGGGCCTTGTGACGGCCGAACCCACCGAGGCCACCACTGAGGCCGCCGAGGTGCAGATCCCGTCGGCCGAGGTGCCCGAGGGTGCCACCGTCCACGACGTCGTCATCGTCGGCTCGGGTCCCGCCGGCTACACGGCCGCGGTCTACACGGCCCGCGCGGGCCTCGCCCCCATCGTTCTGGCTGGCCAGCTGGCGGCGGGCGGCGCGCTCATGAACACGACCGAGGTCGAGAACTTCCCCGGCTTCCCCGAGGGCATCCAGGGCCCCGAGCTCATGGACAACATGCGCGAGCAGGCCGAGAAGTTCGGCGCGGACGTGCGCTACGAGGACGTCATCGCCGTCAACCTTGAGGGCGACGTGAAGGCCGTGGCGACCGAAGACGAGGTCTTCTACGCGCGCGCCCGTCATCCTGGCCACCGGCTCGGAGTACCGTCACATGAATGTGCCCGGCGAGGAGGAGTTCTCCGGCCGCGGCGTCTCCTACTGCGCGACCTGCGACGGCTTCTTCTTCAAAGGATCGTCGCCTGGCGGTCATCGGCGGCGGCGACTCCGCAATGGAGGAGGCGACCTTCCTGACGAACTTCGCGTCCGAGGTCGTCGTCGTGCACCGTCGCGACGCCCTGCGCGCCTCGCGCGTCATGGCTGAGCGCGCCCTGAACAACCCGAAGATCTCCTTCGAGTGGAACGCCACAGTCTCCGAGGTCCTCGGCGACGAGGCCGTGACCGGCCTGCGCCTGACCTCCACGGTGGATGGCTCCACTCGCGAGATCGCCGTGGACGGCGTGTTTGTCGCGATCGGCCACCTGCCGCGCACGGGCTTCCTGCGTGGCCAGGTCGCCCTCGACGAGGCCGGCTACATCACGGTCGACGAGCCGTCGACGCGCACGTCCGTGGCGGGCGTGTTCGCGTGCGGTGACGCCGTGGATCACACGTACCGCCAGGCCATCACGGCCGCCGGTTCCGGCTGCCGCGCCGCCCTGGATGCGGAGCGTTGGCTGGCTTCCCTGGGCGACCAGGCGTGACCTCCTCCCCCGCTGTTTCCGGCGCTGCGAGCGCTGGCGTGCCCCGGCCTCGTACCTGTCCATGCGGGTCGGGAGCGCTGCTGGCGCAGTGCTGCGGGCCTTACCTGGATGGGGAGGCGGCTCCGACCGCCGAGGCGCTCATGCGGTCGCGTTACACGGCGTTCGCGCTGCGCGACGAGGACTACCTGTTCCGCACGTGGCACCCGCGCACGCGCCCCGCTCCCCCGTTCTGGGTGGAGGGGACGCAGTGGACGGGCCTGCGGATCCTGGGGGCCGAGGCCGGGGGTCCTTCCGACGAGGAGGGCACCGTCACCTTCGTGGCCTCGTGGCGTGATGTGGCCACCGGCGAAACCGGGCAGATGCGTGAGCGTTCGCGCTTCTCGCGGCGGGCTGGGCGCTGGGTGTACGAGTACGGCGCAAACGACTGACACTACGGTAGGATTTCACTATGATTGTTCGTCGATTCCTGACTCCCCCTCTCGTTATCGGGGTTCTCCTCGTCGCGGCTGTCGCCGTCGCTGGTGGGTTTATCACGAGCCCCCTGCCGATCGATACGACGGTCTGGAATGACTTCATTGCGTCGCGTACCCCGGCGATGAACACGTTCATGACGGGCGCGTCGTGGCTCTTCGATCCCAAGCGCGCCATCATCGTGGCGGTGGCCGTAGCGGCCTTCGTGTGGTGGCTCGTCAAGAAGGTCATGCACGCCCTGTACATCCTGGGTTCCGTGGCCTTCTCGGGGATCAATGGCTACATCATCAAGCACATTGATTCGCGTCCGCGCCCGGAAGAGGCCTACCGGCTGATCACCGAGGATGGCTACTCGTTCCCGTCGGGTCATGCCACGGCGGTGACCGCACTGATCGTGTCGCTGGTCCTGGTGTTGACGATGACGCGCCTGGGTCGTCACCTCCGCTACCTGCTGTGGGCCGCCGCCCTCGTGTTCATCGTGTTCATCTGCGTGACGCGCCTGTACCTGGGCGTCCACTGGGTGACGGACGTGATTGGCGGTTTCGGCGTGGGACTGGGCTCGTCGATGATCTTGGCGCCGTTCATGATCGGGCCGAATGCCCTGAGGTTGTTCAGGTAGTTGTCGGAGCTTATTTGTTGCTGGGAGCGCCCGGGGCCACCGCCCCGGGCGCTCCTGCATGCGGCGTAGAGGTGTATCGCTCCGTTCGGTGACGCATATGATCGTGCGGGGCTCACACGCGGAGACAAGTTCGGACACAGATCGCCCGACGCCAGCCCATCTGGCCCACTGGCGAGACAAAATTCGCCCAGCACGAGCCGCGCGGGGCCGCTTCCGGTATAAAACTCTCCCTGCACGCCCGACCTCACCGCATGTTCGGTACAAAACTCTCCCTGCACGCCCGAAATGGCCCAATTTGGCGCAATCTACGCATGCAGGGAGAGTTTTGTACCGTTCTCACCACCAAGAAGCCAAGCAGGGAGAGTTTTGTACCGAACGCAAGGCAGAGATCGAGCTAGCCAACACAACAGCACTCCAGGCACCGCAGGTGCGAAGCGCGCCGGCAACACCTGAAGGCCAGGCCGCGGTGCCGGTGGGCGGCGGCAGGAGCTAGCCGAGCTTCGAGACGCGACACCGAGACCACCCCACACAAATTTCGCACATAATTTCCCACGGTCATTTTTCGAGACCACCCAAAAACATTGCAATTCCAACGATGCAAATTCAATGTTTGAACAAGCTGCAGGGGAATTACGTGCGGAATTGATGAGCGGCAGTAGAGCCCGGATAGGCAAAAGTCGCATGCAATTCCCCCACGGCACAAACCAACACAAGCTCAAAAACCGCAGAATATCAACGATTAGATTTCAATACTTGAAATACTCTCAGGGGAATTGCATGCGAAATTGATGATTGACAGCCACAACTGGGCCACATACAGCAACCCTGGGCCTGGTCGCGGTGCCGGTGGGCGGCGGCAGGGCCAGGGCGGGCCTCGAGATCGATCATTCCGAGCCGCAGGCTCGCGTGTGGCGATCTCGCGGGCGAGCCGCCGCCCACCGGCACACACAGCGGCCCGGGCACGCCAAAGGGGCGGGTACCGAAGTACCCGCCCCTCACTCAGCCACTGCCTCGTCGAGGCTCAGGCCGAATGACCGTCAGTCCTGGCGACGGCGACGCATCCACAGGAACATGCCGCCAACGACGGCCGCTCCCAGGCCCGCTCCGCCGATGAGGCCGTCGAAGCCGGTGCGTGCAAGACGCTGCTTCAGGCTCGGCTCCACGGCCGGGGCGTCGGGCGCGACGTACCCGAAGTTCACGCCGGTAACCTTCTGGTTATCGAAGCCGATCGTGATCTCACCGGACATGGAGTCGGCGATGCCGTCCGGGTCCTCGGTCTGGTCGAGGCCAGCGAGGTCGCCGTCCGGGTGGACCTTGACGCGGTAGGTGCCGGCGGGCAGCTTCTCGAAGGAGTACTTGCCGTCCCGGTCGGTCGTCGTGGTAGCCACGACGTTTCCGGAGGCATCGAGCAGGTCGACCGTCACGCCGGAGAAGGTCTCTTCACCGTCGGTGTAGGAGCCGGACTTGTCGAAGTCGCGGTAGACGCGACCGGCGATCGAGTAGTCCGGAACGTAGCCGAAGTTGACCTTCTCCTGCAGGGAGTTCTCCGGGCCCATCGTGTACACCGCGGAGGTGTCGTCGATGGTGGCGTCGGGGTCCTCGGTCTGGTCGTAGTCCTTGATGGACGAGGGGCGCACGACCTTGACGGTGTACTTGCCGTCGGGCAGGTGCTGGAAGGCGTAGTTGCCGTCCGCGTCGGTGTCGAGCGTCTGGATGACGTTGCCGTCCTCGTCGAGGAGCTGGACGCTCACGCGCTCGAGGCCGGGCTCGTCACCGTCGATCATCTTGTCGCGGTTGTCGTCGCGGTAGACGGTTCCCTTGATGGTGTTGTTCGGGACGTAGCCGAAGTCGACGTCGCCCTTGGTGGGGTTCTTCTCATCGAGGGTGATCGGCTCGGACGCGTTGTCCAGCTTGTTGTCGGGGTCGCCGGTCTGGTCGGTGTCGGCCAGGGCGCCGTCCTTGACGACCTTGACGGAGTACGTGCCGTCGGGCAGGTGCTCGAAGGAGTACTTGCCGTCCTTGTCGGTCGTCGTGGTGGCCACGACGTTTCCGGAGGCGTCGAGGAGCTGGACCGTCACGCCGGAGTAGCGTCCCTCGGTGTCGCCCTTCTTTCCGTCGCGGTCACCGTCGCGGTAGATGGTGCCGTTGATGGAGTTGTTGGCGATGTATCCGAAGTTGACGTCCGTGCGGGTGCGGTGGTCGTTGCTCAGCGAGATGACGCCGGAGGCGCTGTCCTTGGTACCGTCCGGGTCCTCGGTCTGGTCGAGGTCGGTGAGGGCACCATCCTTGACGACCTTGACGGTGTAGTCGCCGGCAGGCAGCTTGGAGAAGGAGTAGTTGCCGTTCGCGTCCGTCGTGGTGGTCGCGACGACCTTGCCGTCCTTGTCGCGCAGCTCGACGGTCTGGTTGGCGTAGCCCTTCTCGCCCGCGCCATGCGTCTCGTTGCGGTCACCGTCGCGGTAGACGAGGCCGTGGATGGAGTAGTCCGGCACGTAACCGAAATCGATGTGGTCCTTGGTGGGGTTGTCCTCACCCAGGGTCACCGGCTCGGAGGCACCATCCTTCGTAGCATCCGGGTCCTCGGTCTGCTCGGTGTCGGCGAGCTCGCCGCCCTTGACGACCTTGACGGAGTAGGTGCCGTCGGGCAGCTTGGAGAAGGAGTACTTGCCATTCGCGTCGGTCGTCGTGGTGGCGATGACCTGCCCATCCTTGTCGAGGAGCTGGACGGTGACGCCGGAGTATCCGGGCTCGGTGCCGTCCTGGTCGCCGTTGCGCGAGTCATCGCGGTAGACGGTGCCCGACAGGGAGTTGTTGTTCACGTAGCCGAAGTTGACGTCCGTCTTGGACGGGTTGTCGTTGTTCAGCGTGATGGGCTCGGAGGCGTTGTCCTTCGTGGCGTCCGGGTCACCGGTCTGCTCGAGGCCGGCGATGGGGCCATCCTGAACGACCTTGATGGAGTAGGTGCCCGCGGGGAGCTTGTCGAAGGAGTAGGTGCCGTTCGCGTCGGTCGTGGTCGTGGCGACGACGTTGCCGTCGGCGTCAACGAGGTTGACCGTTACGCCCTCGTAGAGCTTCTCGTCCGTGTCGAGCGCGCCGGAGCGGTTGCCGTCGCGGTAGATCGTTCCCTTGATGAAGTAGTCGGGCACGTAGCCGAAGTTGACGTTCTTCTTCGTGGGGTTGTCCTCGTTCAGGACGATGAGCTCGGAGGCGCTGTCCTTTGGTGCCGTCCGGATCCTCGGTCTGCTCGAGGTCGGTCAGGGCTCCGTCCTTGACGACCTTGACGGAGTAGGTGCCGTCGGGCAGGTTGTCGAAGGAGTAGTTGCCGTTCGCGTCGGTCGTGGTGGTCGCGATGACCTGGCCGTCCTTGTCGAGGAGCTGGACCGTCTGCTCGGGGTAGCCGGCCTCGCCCCCATTGTGGGAGTTGGAGCGGTTGTCGTCGCGGTAGACCGTGCCGGAGATCGAGTTGTTCGAGATGTACCCGAAGTTGACGTTCTCCTTGATCGGATCGTTCAGCTCGAGGGTGATGTCACCGGAGGTGTTGTCCTTGGTGTCGTCCGGGTCCTCGGTCTGGACGAGGTCGGCGATGGGGCCTTCCTTGCGGACACGCACCTTGTAGGTGCCTTCCTCGAGGTTGGTAAAGGCGTAGGCGCCGTGAGCGTCGGTGGTCGTGGTGGCCACGACGTGACCGGAGGCGTCGAGGAGGTCGACGGTCACGCCCTGGTAGAGCTTCTCGCCGTCCTCGAGGGTCTCGGAGCGGTCGGCGTCACGGTAGACGGTGCCCTTGATCGTGTAGTTCGTGGCGTAACCGAAGTTCACGTTCTTCACGGAGGGGTTGTCGTGGTTGACCTCGACAACACCGGAGGTGTTGTCCTTGGTGCCGTCCGGGTCCTCGGTCTGCTCGAGCTTCTTGAGCAGGTCGGAGGGCTCCACCTTCACCGTGTACTTGCCGGCGGGCAGCTTCGAGAAGGAGTACGTGCCGTCCGCCTTCGTCGTGGTCGTCGCGACGACCTGGCCATCCTCGCCGAGCAGCTTCACGGTGATGCCGTCGAAGCCGGGCTCGGAGTTGTTGAGGGTCTCGGAGCGGTCCTTGTCGTAGTACACGGTGCCAGAGACCGTGTAGTCCTCGGCGTAGCCGAAATTGACGTTGATGACGTCCGGATCGGAGCGGGTAAACGTGATGGCCCGCGAGCGCGAGTCTGCCTGACCGGAGGGATCCTCGGTCTGCTCGGTGTCGGCGAGCGGGCCGGTCTTGTCGACCTGGACGGTGTAGGTGCCGTCGCTCAGCCCGGTGAAGGAGTAGTTGCCGTCCGCGTCGGTCGTCGTGGTGGCCACGACGTTGCCGGAGGGGTCAACCAGCTTCACGGTGACACCGGACAGGTCAATGTCGCCCGTGTTCTTCGTCTTGTCTCGGTTCTGGTCGAGGTAGACGGCGCCGGAGATCGCGTGCTTCTTGACGTAGCCGAAGTTGACGTTCTCCTGGACGGGGTGGTCGGCGTTCAGGGTGATCGCGCCGGAGGCGTTGTCCTTGGTGGAGTCCGGGTCCTCGGTCTGGTCGAGGTTGGCCAGCTCGCCAGCCTTGGTGACCTTGACAGTGTAGGTCCCGGCGTCGAGGCCGGTGAAGGAGTAGTTGCCGTCCGCGTCGGTCGTCGTGGTGGCCACGACGTTACCGTCGGCGCCGATCAGCTGGACAGTGACGTCCTTGAAGGGTTCCTCGCCGTTGTTGTACGAGGAGGACTCGTTCGCGTCGTAGTACACCTTGCCGGAGACGCGGTGCTTGACGGAGATGGACGCCGTCGAGGAGTTGTTGCCGGGCACGAGGTCGTACTCGGGCGGGTTCACGAAGGAAGCCGTGTTGTTCAGGGTCTTGCCTTCGGTGCCCGCATTCAGCGTGACGGTCACGAAGAGCGAGGCGTATTCGCCGGCGAGCATATCGCCCATGGCCCACGTGGTGCCGTCGAAGGTGCCGGCCTCGTCAGTTCCCTGACATTCCTGGGGCAGGCCGCTCGTGTAGCCCGAGGTGCACTTGTGCGTCTCGGCGGACACGAAGGTCGTGCCTGCGGGGAAGGCTTCCTTAACCTTGAGGTCGGGGGCCTTGCCCTGGCCGATGTTGCCGGCGTCGATGCGGTAGGTGACCTGGTCACCGGGCTTCAGGTTGGACGCGTCGGAGACGACGGTCTTGTTGAGCGCGACGTCGAGCGCGAGGGCGATGGCGACCTTGATCGGCTCGGCGGGCAGGATGGCGCGGTTGTTCGAGGCCTGGGTGGCCGCGATGGCGACGGACTCGTAGGCGATGCCGGTCGCGTTATCGGGGGCCTTGATGGGCGCGATGACCGGGATCGAGGCGCCGGCCTTGATCGGGGTGGCCTTGCCGTTGATGTAGATGCGGTAGGACTTCACGTCGGCCCACGAGGCCGGGGTGGCGGTCCAGTTGTTGTCACATCCAGCGGGGCCGGCTGCCATGGCGTCGCCCTGGTTCATGACTTCGCCGCGGCAGGGGTTGAAGGAGGTGGAGTACTCGATGGTGACCTGCGAGGGTCGATGCCCTGAGCCTGTGCCAACCTGGAGGGGCCGGTGAGGATGGGTTCCCACTCGGAGCCGCGGGGATCAGAGCCCTGGATGGCGGTGTCGTTCACGTGGGGCAGGATGCCGTACACGGTCATGTCGGACAGGTCCGCGTTACCGGAGTTGGTGGGGGTGATGCGGTACTGGCCGTCTTCACCCTGGCGGATGACGGACACGCCGTCGGTGTACTTCTTGTAGGTCGAGCCTTCGATGGAGCCGAGGCTTTCGAGGACGACGTCGGCACCGGCCTGCTCGGAGACCGTGAAGGTCGAGGAGACGGGGCAGACCTGGTCGGTGGTCTTGCCGTCACCGTTGACGTCGTAGGTGTCGTCGGTGGAGCCGTAGAAGCAGATGGTCGTCGTCTTGGAGGTCAGCGCGTACTCGGGCTCGGCCGCGGAGATGTAGGCCTCGTTCCTGTGCGTGCCGGCGCTCATCGAGGGGCCGACCTTGCCGCGCAGCTGGATGGTGGTGCCGCCCTTGGTCTGGTAGCCGGGCCAGGTGACCTGGACGAGCTGGCGGGTGCAGCCGGTGGCGTCGGTGACGTCGCGGACCGTGACGGTCTTTTCCTTGCCTGCGGGGCCGCCGGTGACGGAACCCTCAACGAAGGTCATGCCGCAGGGCAGCAGGTCGGAGATGACGGGCTGGGAGTCGACGATGGTCGAGGTGTTGTTCGCGGTGACGCTGAACGTGACCTCGGAGCCGGGCGACGCCAGGTTGCCCCTGATGGTGGACTTGGCGTTGTAGTACTTGGGCAGCGCGGTGCCCAGCGTGAGGATGTCGCAGTAGTCGTCGGCGGGGATCTGGATGGATCGGGAGCCGTCGAGGGACTTCATGGACCAGTCGGAGACACAGTTCTGGACACGCACGTACTGGTCGGACTTGCCGGCCTTCCATGCGGCACTGTTGGTGTCGGCCTGGACGTAGGTGGTGCCGTCTTCGGTCGTGGGGGTGCCGGCGCCGACCGGGCCGGCGACGTTGAGGATCGAGGACTCACCGGCGGGGATCGTCTGCTTGTAGTGGAAGACGGTCAGGTACTCGTCGGCGGCAAAGGAGGAGAAGTCGAATGCCTTGCCGCGGTAGATGGTCTGAGTACCGGTGTTGCCCTTGTTGGTCCAGTAGGTGATTTCGATGGGCGTCGTGGTCTGGGTGTCCATCGTCTTGACGCGCATGAGGGGCTTGGAGCAGTCCTTCGAGCCGTCGGTCGGGGACACGAGGCCACAGGTCATGTAGTCGGTGTACTCCATGACGACCGGGACGTTGGAGGTATTGGAGTAGCTGTACAGCCAGTTGCCCTGCTTGCCGCGCTCGAACTGGCTCATGGCGCGCTTGTTGAAGCCGCCGCCGTAGCGGACTTCGCTGTCGAAGCGGTGGGTGAAGGAGGCGTCGGCGGTGACAACGTTTGTCTCGTTGTGCATTTCCGAGCCGGTGAGCTTCGCGGTGTTGGTGACGGTGTCCTCCGTGCAGGTGTCGTCGTAGTGGACGGTGACGGACAGGACGATGTTCATGAACGCGGGGTTGACGTCACCGACGTTCCAGGTGACGGTGTGGGTCGCGGCGTCGTAGGAGCTTTCGACGGTCGCGGCCGTGTTCGTCTTAGTGTTACCCGAGGCCGAGGAGGACACGTAGGGTGGCGCACTGCGGCAGCGGGTCGGTGATGACGACGTCGGTCATGTTGGACTTGCCGTTGAGGCCGTCCACGTTGGTGTCGTACTTCGGCGTGATCTGGTACGTCACGTCGACGTTCTTGGGGGGTAGCAACCGGGCCGGTCTTGCTCAGGAGAGGCGTCGGCTCGGACTTGATCGTCACGGTCGCCTGCGAGGTTTGCTTGCTCTCGCCGGAGGTGAAGGTTGCGACCGGGGTGACGGTCGAGCCGCCGGGGGTCACTCGCGCGGGGCGGTGAAGGTCAGGACCGTCTGGAACGAGGAGCCGGCGGCGACGGTTCCGAGGTTGTAGGTGACGAGGCCGTCGGCATTAGCGGTCGGCGCCGTGATCGTGGGGGTAACGACCTTCTTGCCGGCGGTGGCCGTGGCGTTGACGCCTTCGGGGCCGAGTCGAGGTTCGAGTTACCCGCGGGCGTCACGGTGTGGGGCAGTGTGATGGTAACGAGCGAGTCGAGGCAGTCCTCCGTGGTGGAGGCGCACGAGAACTCGACGACGTAGCGCTGCTCGACCCCGGAGAGGTACGAGGTCGTATCGGGATTGATTGCGAGCTTGAGCGTCGGCGCTGCCGCATAGGTGGGCAGCGTCGTGACGCCAATCATGACGAGGGCGGTCGTGACGAGCATGGCAAGCAGCTGGGCTGGCTTGGATGCCTTCGACCACATGTGATTGATGTGCACAGACTTCTCCTGAGTGTGCGAAAACAGCATATTCCGCGCCAATTCTACGGGTTTCACAGCAAGTGTGAAGGAGGTATTTGCTGAGGTCAGGAGCCCTCTCACTTCCCTCTGTCAGGTCAGTTTTTATGCAGTGAGGTCAGCGTGGCAAACAACCGTCCACACGGTTTATACACAACTGTGCACAAGGCTGTGGAAAAACAGCGGTCATGACGACGGCTAATAGGCCACTTTGCAGCTCTGTGGACAACGGCCTCGTCGTTATCCCACGAATAACCAGGTGGTCGGACAAATCGTTTTCGACTGCACAATCAGGCCGCATCAGGACCTTCGCCCCATACGGATTGATGAAACTCACAAACAAAAAACCCGCAACCATCAGGTTGCGGGTAAAACGTGGAGCTAACGGGACTCGAACCCGTAACCCCCTGCTTGCAAAGCAGGTGCGCTACCAATTGCGCCATAGCCCCGTTGGAGGAACTCAGTCCTCCACGGTGTCCGTCACGGACGTCCACAGGTCAGCATTGTCAGAAAGATCAACGAGAATTTGTCGAACGACGATGCCTACGGCCACGACGGATCCGACAGCCACACAACAGGTGACCCATTTCTTCATAATGATCCTCCGCTTTCGCTCGCCTGCGGATGGTGGGCCTAGGTGGGCTCGAACCACCGACCTCAGTCTTATCAGGACTGCGCTCTAACCTACTGAGCTATAGGCCCAACCGGCACCCTTTCGGGCACTCGGATATAGTACACAGCACAGGGCCATCCGGCAAAATCGAGAGTTCGTGACGTCGAACACGACGAGTTTTCACCGCTCTCACAGGAAGGAATAAGCGCGTCGTGGCAACGATCCTTGACTACGTTCGCCAGGCTCACTCGCCGCTTCAGGCGGACCTCTCCCCCGCCGACGCCCTCGCCCTGACCTGCCTGGTCTACGTGGATTTCCACGCGCTGCCCGGGCCTCGTTCCCCGCGCGGCTGCCTGCTCCGGGAGGTCGCCCAGGCCTCGTCCATCCCTTCTCTGTATCGCTATTCATCACCGACGCACGCGGATCGTCAGCTGCTCGAGGCGGCCGGCTGCAGCGCACGATTCGGGGGGCTCCGCGTGCGCGATGCGGTCACGCGGTTGGGTACGCACCCACTCGCTCAGTTCGGCGCCGCCACCTTCATCGACGAGGCCGGGACCACCTACGTGGTCTTCCGCGGCACGGATGCGAGCGCGGTGGGGTGGGCGGAGGATGCCCGCTTTGTTCTCGATTTTCCGACTGATTCGCAGCAGTGGGCCGCCAACTACCTCGCGTATGCGGCGTCGCGCGCTGCGGGACCGATCGTCGTGGTCGGGCATTCGAAGGGCGCGAACCTCGCGCTGTATGCGGCTGCTGCGGCCACTCCCCCGATTGTGGACGGCGTCTATGCGTTCGATCCACTTGGTTTCCCTGGTCCTGTCATCGACGGCGGGTTTTTTCGCGGCATCAATGGGCGTATGCGTATCTACGTGACGGCAGGCTCGTGGGTGTGCCCGCTGCTTCCCTTGCCCGCGCCGACGACGGTCGTGGCATCTGGGTGGCCTGGTCCTTTGAGTCATAACCCCTATGCGTGGTGCCTGGACGGCGCCTCCTGGAGCTGGATGGGCGTCAGCCATCACGGTCGGGCCGCGTGTTGCGGAGTGTTCTTCGCGCATTGCTTCAGACCCGCCCGACGCGGATTGGCACCATCTAGCGAACAGACCTCACGGGTCGCAGGATCCGTTGTTGCGCACGTTAGCCCGCCTGGTGGAGCCTGGGCCCAGCAGGTGGCCCCCTGGGGCCCGCTAACGCGCACGTTAGCCCGACAGGTGGTGGCCTAGGCGGGCTGCCCACCATGCCACCAATAGGGTTTAGCTGCGCATTAGCGGGTTAAGGCTGCCAGTGGTGGGGCCTAGCTGCCACCAGCGCCCCTCATGATCACTCCCACGGCGACGAATCCAGCCCTCACGACGCGACTCGGCCCCATTCGGGTCCCACCAATGCGCACGTGGGCCCACTAATGCGCACGTTAACCCGCTCATGCGAGCCTGGGCGACCCCGCCCACGCGCTAAGTTGCAGGTTCACGTGCGATAGAGCGGATGACCACTCGCAATAGCGGGTCCACGTGCGAACAACGCACCACGACCGAGACCGATCCCGCCAAAACGCAGACCCATTCATCCAAAACCATCGTCATTTGACTGTTTTCACCCAATGGGGCTGCACTTTGGCGGCCACACCCCCTCAAGTCGCGGCGTCATCGCCACCAATCGGGGGGAATGACGCCATCCAAGGCTCGGTTCGGCCGCGGAGATGTAGGCCTCGTGCCACCAATCGGGGGAATTGCACGACACGGGGGTCCGACACGCCGGCGACACGCCGCAAGAAGGCTTCGTGTAGTGCAAAACCCCCCATCGCAGCCAGCCCGAAGTGCTCCGCGTCGCCTCCAAGACCGGTGCAGGGCCGGTTGGCGCGAAAAAGTTCGCCCAACACCGCCCCTCCGGCGGCTCTTCCGCGAAAAAGTTCTCCCAGCACGCGTATAAACGCCGAATTTGTGCCAATTTGAGCGCACGGGGCGAATTTTTTCGCGCTTTCACGATCGAACAGCGACGCAGGGCGAACTTTTTCGCGCGTGCAGACGTAGGCCCTCCAGTGCACTACCCATCAGCGACCCGGCCCCACTAGGGTGGAGGGCGCGGAGGGTCCAGAGGGCCTGGCCGCAGTGCCCGTGAGCAGCGCCAGGGCGCTGCCATAGCCCGCCAACTGGCACGAGAACTACACCAGAGCACGACATTATTCGCCCAACAAGAACCACGCCGCGCCACTTCGGGACAAAACTCTCCCAGCACACCCCCTCTCACCGCCTTTCCGGGACAAAACTCTCCCAGCACACCCGAAATGGCCCAATTTGGCGCAATCTACGCATGCAGGGAGAGTTTTGTACCGTTCTCACCACCAAGAAGCCAAGCAGGGAGAGTTTTGTACCGAACGCAAGGCAGAGATCGAGCTAGCCAACACAACAGCACTCCAGGCCCCACCGGTCTGGAGGACGCCGGAGGGTCCGGAGGAACCGGAGAGCCAGGCCGCGGTGCAGGCTGCCGGTTGGCAGGGCCAGCATGGGTTGGCAGGACCACCGCCACACAAATTTCGCATGCAATTCGATTGGTCCAAATTTCAACAAACGAAGAAAACGCTGCAATTCCAACGATGCAAATTCAATGTTTGAACAAGCTGCTGGGGAATTACATGCGAAATTGCTGTGCCGACAGGCCAGGCCGCGGGGCCGCCAGGCACCGGCGGAGCCGCCAGGCGGCGGCGGGGCCTGGCCGGGCTTCGAGACGCGACACCGAGACCACCCCACACACATTTCGCACATAATTTCCCTCGGTCACTTTTGGTGATAGCCCAAAAACGTTGCAATTCCAACGACATGAATTCAATATTTGAAGCACTCGCAGGAGAATTACGTGCGGAATTGCTGAGCGGCAGGGCCTGGCCGGGCTTCGAGACGACGCACGCGCCTATCAGCACACCACGCGCCACTGGTGTGGGCGCCGGAGGGCACGGGCGGGCTTCGAGGCGCGGTGCCGAACGAAGTGAGGCCCCTAGCCTCGCGGGCGGGCAGGCCACGCGGCGGCCGGAAATCAGGCGGGTGAAGCAACGCCGAAAATCAAGCGGCGCTACAAGCAATGCTCGAACCCCTGAACGGCATAGCAAAAGGGGCCGGCGCGAGCCGACCCGCGCGA
>BNJU01000956.1_pt1 | contig 33411 bp, 46 predicted proteins | sample 8539281 | NCBI WGS metagenome assembly BNJU01 (sample SAMD00202456, study PRJDB9452) | human saliva metagenome | isolation source: human saliva | place: Japan
ATTCTACCAAAGTGGCGCTTGTTCCCGGGATTGACAGGCTCGGAGGATTACTTTACAAACTGCGCGATTCCAACGAAAAGTCGACTGTGACCAGTCGCATGTCGATTGTTGTTGCGGCTGGGACGCACGGGGCCGCCCTCCCTGCTGGGAGGGCGGCCCCGTGATTGGTGCGCGAAGCGCCCGCAGACGCGCGTGTGGCGGCTTGGAGAGACACCTGTGATGACTCTCTGAAGAGTCATCGACCGTGCTGCGTCAGACGGCGATTACTTCGGCTGCCAGGTCCACTTTTGGTAATCATGGCCCTGTGCCTGAAGTACCGTCCAGCTCGGGTCACGGAACTCGATGGGGTCCCTCTTGTTTGGGATCACCCAGTAGACAACGTACTGAACAGACTGTCCGGCTGGAACGTCCACGACACCGGGCACGTACTCGAAGTCATCGGGCTTCTGGGTCATGAAGAAGTTGGGCGGGGTGAGCTGTTCACCATTCTGGTACGCACGCGGGTACATGCCGCCGAATTCGGAGGCATTAACAAGCCTTCACGCGCGGGTTAACGGAAAAGCGTATCAGAGACCGCGCGGTCAGAAACATTATTCGAACGACCGCGTGCGCACAGCTGTCACCCGTAGTCGGCGCGCGGGCCACGCCCCCGCACCACGTAGGGGCCTTTGCGCCACGAGGGGGCGACGGGGCCTCGGATGATGACCTGCTCGACGACGCCGGATCCGACCTCCTCGGCGATGCGCCGCTCAATGGTGGGCAGGAGCAGCTGGAGCTGTTTCGCCCAGGCAGTGGAGTCGGTGCGCATGACCAGGCGGTGGCCTTCGAAGGTCTCGATACGGGCGTGTTCGGCGACCTGGGGGCCGACGATGTCGCGCCATTTCGCCATGATCGACCCCATCTTGGTGGGGGTGTCCCATTCGCGCGTCTTGATTGTGCGCGCCAGGATCGCGCCCAGCGAGTTAGCCCTGCGATACCGCGGACGCATGGCAGCCATGCCGGGGGAGCGACTCCACGAGGCACCGGTTCCCTTCAGGGCCTGGCGCAGTGCCGCAAGGTCGCCCTCGGGATCCTCCTCCGTCGACGAGGCCGGGGCTTCGATCCCGCCGCCGTGGCGGTAGGCGGCGGCTCGGGCTGCGGCGCGCGCGGCGACGCTCTCCTCGTCGGCGAGGCGGCCGAAACCATCGGTCTCGATGGCGGCGTATTCGCTGGACCCGTCAAGGCTGCGGCGGGGACGTGTTTCGTCGAGGCCCCAGGAGGGCAGGGTGGATCTCGTGTAGCCGTGCGTGCGGGCGACGCTCTGGGCTCGTTCGAGGGCGCGGACGACGAACTCGTCGGCGTCTGCTTCTTCGCCCGGGGCAGCCGGGCCGCTCAGCTCGTCGTCGGCCATGTCCTCGCGTTCACTCATGGTCCGCCTCGTCGATGACGGTGCCGCGCTCGGGGTCGAGGCGCACGTGCAGGGCATGGTGGTCGAGGGAGGGCGGCAGGTCGCCGGCGACCGCGCAGGTGACGATGATCTGTTCGGCCTTCGAGGCCAGGGCTGCGAGACCTTCACGGCGCGAGGAGTCGAGCTCGGCGAAGACGTCGTCGAGGATGAGGATCGGGGTGTCGCCGTCGTCGCTGAGCAGCTCGAAGGCGCCCAGGCGCAGCGCGAGGGCGACCGACCATGATTCGCCGTGGGGAAGCGTAGCCCTTGACGGGCATTGCGCCGAGGCTGAGGGTCAGGTCGTCGCGGTGTGCGCCGACGAGGTTGACGCCGCGCTCAGTTTCCTTGTCTCGTACCGACGCGAGGGCGGCGAGCATGCGCTCGGTTTGAGCCTCCACGTCGGTGAGGTCCGCGGTGGCCGGGTTGTCGGGGTCGGTGCCGATGACGCGGTCAACCGAGGCGTCGAAGGCGAGGCACAAGTGACGCGGCGAGTCCGCCACGTCGTCGTAGAATCGGGCGGCCGGCTCTTCCAAGCGCGATGCGATGGATGCGCGCGTGACCGTAATGCGCGCCGACAGGGCAGCGAATTGCTGGTCCCAGATCTCGAGGGTCGACAGGTCGGGGGACTGGCCGCGGCGGAGCGAGGCCTGGGCTGCCTTCATGAGCGCCGCGCGCTGGCGCGCGACCCGATCGAAGTCGGAGCGCACGGAGGCATGGATGGGGGAGAGCTGCGTGGCCAGGTCGTCCAGGAAGGATCGGCGCACCGACGGGTCGCCGCGCACGAGGGACAGATCCTCGGGGGCGAACACGACCGTGCGCACGATGCCCAGAATCTCGCGCGGCTTGACCTGCGCGCGGTTGATGCGCGCGCGATTCGCCTTGCCGCGCACGATCTCCAGCTCGATGACCTGCTCGCGGCCCGAGGCCACGACCCGCGCGCGGATGACGGCACCACCCGGTGCGGCCTCGTCCTCGTCGATGGGGATTCGCACGAGGGCACCCTCCGCGCCGACCCTGTGCGACGAAAAAGTGGACAGGTAGGCGAGCGCCTCAACGAGGTTGGTCTTTCCCCTGGCCGTTCGCGCCCACGAGGACCGTGGGGCCCTCGGGCAGCTCGACGACCCCGTGCTTCCAGGAGCGGAAGTCGTCGAGGGCCAGGTGGGAGACGCGCACGTCAGATGCCGAAGCGGATGGGCATCAGCAGGTAGCGGAACTGCGTGACCTCGCCCTCGTCGGCCTTCTTCTGGCCGGTGATGACGGCCGGCTTCGTCGGGTGGGTGAAGCCGAAGCGCACGTAGTCGGTGTCTAGGACCTGCAAGCCGTCGATGAGGAACTGCGGGTTGAACGCGGTCGAGATGTCGTCGCCGTGCAGGGTCGCCTCGATGGCTTCGGAGGCCTGGGCGTTGTCGCCCTGGCCGGCCTCGAGGACCAGCTGGCCCTCGGTGAAGGCCAGTCGCACGGAGGTCTTGCGCTCGGCGACCAGCGACATACGCTTAACGGCCTCGAGCAGCGCGTGGCGATCGACGACGGCCTGGATCGGCGTCGTGTCGGGGAAGAGGCGACGCACGGCGGGGTAGTCGCCGTCCATGAGCGTCGAGGTGGTGCGGCGTCCCTGGGCGGTAAAGCCGATGAGGGACGAGGCGCCGGGCTGGGACTCGCCGGACAGGCCGACCTCGACCTTGGCGCCCGAGGTCATCGACTTGGCGACGTCCTGGAGGATACGGGCCTTAACCAGTGCGACCTCTTCGATCGAGGTGTCGGTCGGCCCCAATCGAGCTCGCGCATCGCGAGGCGGTAGCGGTCGGTGGCCAGCAGCGTGATCGCCGGGCCGTTGATCTCGATGCGCACGCCGGTCAGCAGGGGCAGCGTGTCGTCGCGTGACGCGGCGATCGACACCTGGGACACGGCCTGCGACAGCGTCGAGGAATCAATCGCGCCGATGCCCGTAGGCTGCGCGGGCAGCAGAGGGTACTCGTCGAGGGGCATGACCGCGAGCGTGAAGTGCGAGGAGCCGCAGACCAGGTTCACCTTCTGGCCATCGAGCTCGACGGACACGGGCTTAGAGGGCAGCGACTTGGAGATGTCGGCCAGCAGACGACCCGACACCAGGACCTCGCCGGCCTCGTCGACGGTCGCGGGAATGTGCGAGTTCGCGGAGACCTCGTAGTCGAAGGAGGACAGGGTGAGCTCGTCGCCTTCAGCCTTGATGCGCACGCCGGCCAGAATCGGCGATGCCGGACGCACGGGGAGCGCGCGGGCGGTCCACGACACGGCTTCGGCCAGAACATCGCGGGCGACGGTGAACTTCATAGCTGCCTCCAAAAAACAAAACGGATCGGACACTACTTTACCCACAAGTGTGCCCACGTGGGGCAGGAAATTTGCCTCGCGCGCGCCATCGCGCAGCGTCGGCGGCGCCGTTGTTGTGCGGAGGCCTGTGAAAAAATTTTTGTCATTTGACCTTCCTTCCATCATAAGGGCTGTGAGTTCTGTGGATAACTCCCTTACGCGGCGGAATTTCAGTCAAATCTCTGTGATGTCATTCTGGGACGAGGCTGTGGATTCGTCACGTTGTCCTGTGCACGAAGCAAATGACAACTTTTTGAGATCCACAGGCGAGGCCCTTTTCTCCACAGCGTGAGCGTGTTCGTCCACCAGCTGTGCACAACTCCTGTGAATCTCGCGCGGGCGCCGACTTTCGTCAGCGCCCGCGCAATTTTCACGACTCCCTGGCCTTCTGCTTGATCCGGTTTGTAAGCTCCGACACGTGGTTGAAGGTCTCGCGCTTCTCCTTCATGAGCTTCGAGATCTTCTTGTTCGCGTGCATGACCGTCGTGTGGTCGCGTCCGAAGGCCCTGTCCGATCTTGGGCAGCGACAGGTCGGTGAGTTCGCGGCACAGGTACATGGCGATCTGGCGTGCCTCGACGACGTTGTGGCTGCGTTCCCGACGAACCCATCTGCTCGATCGTCACGCCGAAGTAAACGGCGCACTGGCTCATGATGAGGCTGACGGTGATCTCGTTGTCGTCCGGGTTGGACACGAAGTCCTTGAGCATCATCTGCGCGAGGTTCAAGTCGATGCGCTCCTGGTACAGCGACGCCCACGCGCCGATGCGCACGAGAGCCCCCTCCAGCTCACGGATGTTGGAGGAGATGCGCGAGGCCACGTACTCAAACACCTCGGGGGTGACCTCGAGGCCCTCGGCGTCCGCCTTCTTATGCAGGATCGCGATGCGGGTCTCCAGGTCCGGCGGCTGAACGTCGACGAGCAGGCCCGAGGAGAAGCGCGACCGCATGCGGTCCTCGAAGCCCTTGAGCTGAGCCGGGGGCAGGTCCGAGGTCAGGACGATCTGCTTGTTGGCGCTGTGCAGCGCATTAAAGGTATGGAAGAAGCCTTCGACCGTCTGTTCCTTGTCGCCGATGAACTGGATGTCGTCGATGAGGAGGATGTCGAGCTCGCGGTAGCGGCGGTGGAAGGCCTCGACCTGGGAGTTATCCGTCTTATTGAGGCGAATCGCGTTGATGAACTCGTTCGTAAACTCTTCGGAGTTGACGTAGCGGACCTTTCAGGTGGGGCATCATCGACAGCGCGTTGTGGCCGATGGCCTGGAGCAGGTGCGTCTTGCCCAGTCCGGAATCGCCGTAGATAAACAGGGGATTGAAGGCGGTACCCGGGGTTTCTGAGGCGGCCAGCGCGGCGGCGTGCGCGAAACGGTTCGACGGGCCGATGACGAAGGTGTCGAAGGTGAACTTCGGGTTGAGGTGGGTCGGGCCGGAGTCGGTGGGCGCGGTGACGAGTGCGGGGAGTGGTGCTCCTCGTCCACATCAATCGACGAGGCCGGGGCGGGTGCGGGTGCGGGCGCGGCGGGGGTCTGCTCCTCCTCTTCCTCTTCGTCCGTGAGGACCTCGAGTGTGGGATCGACGGTGATGGCGATGCGGACGGTGCGGCCCAGGTGCACGGACAGGGCGGTTGTCAGCTTCGACTGCGCCTTGTCTTCGATCCACTGCTTGGTGAAATCGTTGGGGACGGCGAGCAGAATCGTGCCTTCGATGTCGCCGAGGGGGCGAGCGGAGCGCAGCATCGACGTGGCGACGGGCCCCAGCTCGTCGGTGGGGACTGCGTCCAGGGCCGCAGCCCACGCGCGTGTGAGGGAATCCGACTCCACGGCAACCTCCGGTCACAAATATTGGTGAGTTCGGTCACGACTTATCGGTGATGTGCGTGACGCTCGTACATTGTCGCAGTGTAGCCCGCGCACATGTTATGCACAGACTGGGGATGAAGCTGTGGAGAACTATCACAGAATCACAGCTCTGTAGTTACAACTTTGGGTCCGCAGCAGCGTGCGGAAAGCAAAAAAAATACCCACAGCCTGTGGATAACTCCCGTCATCCACCCTCTGTGGACGGATGAGATCCACAGTGATTTGCACAGCTGTGGATACTGTGTGTGACGCGGTGCGTAACGCCGCCGCGTTGACGTGTGGCTCTAATCCACTTAGTCTTGGTCTTTGTTTGCGCCCATTTCGGGCGTGCGTCCCCGCTATCGCGCCCCCGTGTGTCGATAGCCCAACCGATACCGAGTGGGAAACCACTCCCCGCCGAGGAGAATTGCCGTGACCACCAAGCGGACCTTCCAGCCCAACAACCGTCGTCGTTCCAAGACGCACGGCTTCCGTCTGCGCATGTCGACCCGCGCCGGCCGCGCCATTCTGGCTGCCCGCCGCCGCAAGGGCCGCGCCAAGCTGTCCGCCTGAGACACCCCGGTGCTGCCGCGCGCGCACCGCATGGTTGACCCAGCGGACTTTACCGCCTCGATCCGACAGGGAACGCGAGCAGGGGATCCGCTGGTCGTCGTCCACGTCCGAGCCGACGAGGAACGCAACAGTCGCCTCGTCGGTTTCGTCGTACCCAAGCGGGAAATCAAGCGCGCCAACGGACGCAATCGCGTCAAGCGGCAGCTGCGCCACCTCATGCGCGAAAGGATTGCAGACCTCCCCGAAGGATCACGGGTCGTCGTCGGGCCTCACACAAGGCCCTCGGCGTTCCCTCCAGGAACTCGGCGAACACCTCGACCGCGTGATGGCGCGAGCGTGGCGCAAGTGGGACGCACGATGAGCGTCGCGGGCCGTGCGCTCGGTGCGCTCGTGTCCGCACCCCATCGTCGCCTACCAGCGCTACATCTCCCCGGCCCTCGGCCCCCGGTGTCGATACGCCCCCAGCTGCTCCACCCTACGCGCTCCAGGCGATCCGTGTCCACGGCCCCATCAAAGGGACTCATCCTCGCCTGCTGGCGGCTCCTGCGATGCAACCCCATGGAGCCACGGCGGAGTAGACCACGTACCAGAGCGTGGACGCTGGAAGCCCGACCCCTGGATCCCACCCGAAGATTGGGCTGGGCACGACAACTGGGAACGTCCCCGACCCCCATGGGACTGGACCCGGAACACGACCTGACCGAGTAACCCGGCCACGGCCTCGGGACACTAAGGAACAACGACACAGCGGCGCACCCGCGCCACGGCGAAAGCGAAAACTATGTTCGACGCAATCCTCCACCCCTTCGCGTGGGCGATCTCCTACGTGTGGGTCTGGATCCACGACCTCCTCGTGCTGCTCGGAATGTCCTCCGGCTCCGGCATGGCGTGGGTCCCTGTCCATCGTGCTGCTCACCATCCTGGTGCGCATCGCCATCATCCCGCTGTTCCTCAAGCAGATCCGCTCCTCGCGCGCCATGCAGGCCATCCAGCCCGAGATGCGCAAGATCCAGGAGAAGTACAAAGGGCAAGAAGGACCAGGTCAGCCGTCAGAAGATGATGGAAGAGACCCAGGCCCTGCAGCGCAAGCACAAGGTCTCGCCCTTCGCCTCCTGCCTGCCCGATGCTCGTGCAGATGCCCGTCCTCTTCGGCATGTACCGAGCCATCATCGCGGTCTCTTCGATCTCCGCCGGCACCTACACCTACCGCGGCGAGGCCACCGACCACCTCGGCCCTCTGACCGCCTCCGTCTCCGACGAGATCGTCAACTCCACCGTCTTCGGCGTCCCGCTCTCCCACACGCTGCGCGAGTCTTCGGGCCAGCCCAGCGATCGTCGCGGTCTTCATGCCGCGATCGTCCTCATGGTCGGCCCTGCAGTTCTTCTCCATGCGCCTGTCCTTCTCGCGCAACATGCCCGACATGGGCGACAACCCGATGGCCCAGTCGCAGCGCACGATGATGTACATGATGCCGGCTGATGTTCATCGTCTCCGGCGCGTTCTTCCAGATGGGCGTCGTCATCTACACCGTGACAGCCTCCTTCTGGGCGCTCGCCCAGTCCTTCTGGACCATCAAGGTCATGCCCGACCCCCGGCTCCCCGCCTACGCCGACCTGCTCGTCCTCGCGCGAGTCCGCCTACCAGGAATGGGCCAAGCCCTACTTCCAGAACTACGACCGTGAGCGCGCCGCCCTCGGCAACAGCGCCACCGACCCGCGCGTCGACGAACTCAACGAGCGCACTCTCACCGAGGTTCGCTCCAAGGCCAGAAGCAGCACGTCGCCTCCGACTTCCCCGGCCTCCATGACCACCGGCGAGATCGTCACCGTCTACCGCAACCTGGCCACCCAGAAGTGGACGACCCTGCCCGACGAGCAGTGGATGCACGGCCTCACCCTGGCCGTCGAAAAAGCGCATCGCCAAGCAGGAAGCCTCCAGCCCAGCGCGCCGAACTCCAGAAGCAGGTCCGCGACCGCCGCGCCCTCGAGCGCGAGGTCCGCCAAGGCCTCGTCGAAGACTGCGTCCGAGGCCAGCGAGTCGACCTCCGGCCACGGCTCGCTGAGCGCCGAGGAGATCGAGCGTCGCCGCATCGAGCGCCGCAAGGCCCGCCGCCGTTCGGCAACAAGCGCTGACCACCATAGATTCACGGTTCCAGGCTCCCCAGCCGGTAACCTGGACACCAGCAAGACCCCATTCCCCACTACGGAGGACACGTCATGAGTGACGACAACGCAGACAAGCTGAGCCCGCCTCGAAGAAGAAGGCGAGATCGCCGCCGACTACCTCGAAGAACTGCTCGACATCGCCGACCTCGACGGCGACATCGAAATCGACGTCGAAAACGGCCGCGCCTCGGTCGAGATCGTCGCTGACGACCCCGACGCCCTCGACCGCCTCGTGGGTGACGACGGTGAGGTCCTGGACGCCCTCCAGGAGCTGACCCGTCTGGCCGTCCAGACCGAGACCGGTGAGCGCTCGCGCCTCATGCTCGACATCGCTGGCTTCCGCGCCGAGCGCAAGGAAGAGCTGCAGGACATCACGCGCGAGGCCATCGCCCGCGTGCGTGCCACCGGCGAGGCCGTCAAGCTCGACGCCATGAATCCTTTTGAGCGCAAGGTGTGCCACGACGTGGTCGCCGAGGAGGGCCTGACCTCCGAGTCCGAGGGTGCCGAGCCCCATCGCCGCGTGGTCATCCTCCCCGAGGAATCTGACGGTGAGTGAGAACCCGAACGGGACGGGAAGGGGTCGCCAGGTTGGCGACCCCTTCGTCCCAGAAGAGCCCACGCAGGCCGTTCGCGACTTTTTTGGCCCGGCCTTCGCCGAGGTTGCCGAATACGCGCGCATGCTCGAGGAGGAAGGCGAGATTCGCGGCCTCCTGGGCCCACGCGACATGGAGCGCATCTGGTCGCGCCACATCGTCAACTCCGCCGCCGTCCTGGACTTCATGCCCCGCAAGGATGGCCGTCAGGTCCTCGATGTGGGCTCCGGTTCCGGCCTGCCCGGCATCGTGATCGCCGCCTGCCGGCCCGAGCTTGACGTGCACCTGGCCGAGCCCATGGCGCGCCGCGTCGAGTGGCTCATGGACGTCGTGGAGGACCTGGGCCTCGATAACGTCACCATCCACCAGGCGCGCGCCGAGGAGCTGCGCGGCAAGGGCAAGGCGGACGTGGTCACCGCCCGCGCCGTGGCCAACATGAGCAAGCTCGTGCGCATGACGTCGAAGCTCATTGCCCCCGGCGGCTCGCTCGTGGCCCTCAAGGGTCGTCGCGCGCCCATCGAGGTCGACGAGGCTGAGGCGGAGTTGCGTCGTCATCACCTGCGCGCTGAGATCCATGAGGTGCCCTCCATCATGGAGGACGAGTCCACGTACGTGGTCGTCTGCACGCGCATCAAGTAACGCGTTCCCAGTGGGGGAGAGGAGCGTCGTGGCGGTTGCTGCGACGCTCCTCTCATATAGTGATTAGGGTCACATAGGTGTGGTGTTGCGTCAGATCGATTGTCTCGATCGAGGGTTTGTCGTCTCTTTCGTTTTCGCTGGGAGAATCGATCTCACAGAACGAAATTTTCGGCGTCGCGTGGCGGCACGTGGAGATTGTGTGCGCCTGGATGCATCCCGGGCCTTTCGTGCTGGAAGTGTGTGCGTCTGCCCGTAAACTAGGGGCAGTATCTAGGAAGGTGTCACGTGAGTACCAACAACACCCCTTTGTCGAATCAGATCGAGCGGAACATGGCCGATCTGGCCATGCTCGAGCGTGCAACGTTCCCGCGCCCCGAGCACACGCGCATCATCGCCGTCGCGAACCAGAAGGGGGGCGTCGGTAAGACGACGTCCGCCGTCAATCTCGCGGCCGGCCTCGCGACGGGCGGCTTGTCTGTCCTGGTTGTTGATGCAGACGCTCAGGGTAATGCGTCGAGCGCGCTCGGCGTCCCGCACCCCGCCGGTACTCCATCTACCTATGACGTCATTATCGGCGGCGCGAGCGTTGCCGACGTCGTGCAGCCGTGCCCCGATATCGACGGCATCATGGTCTGTCCCGGCCACGATCGACCTGTCCGGTGCCGAGATCGAGCTCGTCGACGTCGAACGGCGGGAGTACCGCCTGCGCGATGCTCTGCGTGAGTATGTTTCGGAGCATGCCGAGATCGACATCGTTCTCATCGACTGCCCGCCCTCCCTTGGGCTCGTCACGCTCAACGTCATGGTCGCCGCCGACGAGGTCATGATCCCGATTCAGGCCGAATACTACGCCCTGGAGGGCCTCAGTCAGTTGTGGAATACCGTCGAACGTATTGGCGTGGATCTCAATCCCGGCCTGCGTGTCTCGGGCATGCTACTCACCATGGCGGACAAGCGTACGAGGCTCTCCGAGGAGGTCGAGGGCGAGGTTCGCTCGCACTTCCCGGACCATACGTTTGAGACCGTTATTCCGCGTTCCGTGCGCATTTCTGAGGCTCCGAGCTATGGTCAGACCGTCGTCACCTACGATCCCCGTAACGTTGGTGCAATCGCGTATCGGAAGGCCGCACTTGAGCTGTGTCAGCGTGTCGCAGCCACCAAGGAGTGATTGTTTCACGTGAAACATTCGGAGTTTTCCTTATGTTTCCGCTGATGGGAACGTATTAGTCACCATGCGTGAGCATTGGTGCAACAAAGTGATCAAAGACGCTTACCAGCTGAGCGCATGCCATTGTTTCACGTGAAACAATGAACCGACGCAATTGAAGGAGTAATGCAATGGCGGATGCAGCACCGAAGTCTGAGGGCCGTAAGGGCGCTCGCAAGCACACAGGCCTCGGCCGTGGTCTTGGCGCTCTCATTCCTCAGGCTAGTGAGCATGCGCCGCACAACGCACCCTCCGCGCCCTCCCGTCCCCTGGACGTGTTCTTCCCCGAAGGTAGCTCCGCCGGCAAGCGTGGGGGTTCCGCAAAGGACCTTTTGCAGCCTAAGCGCGCCACTGCCTTGTCGAAGAAGAAGCGCCCGTCGATGCCGTCCGTCGAGGCGGATGGGGGACGACGCGCAACCGGCTCTCGTAGCGCCCTCGGCGGTGGAATCAATGGCTCAGATCCCCGGAAGGCGAACCCGCGCGTGCCCGCTGGTGCTGGAGCAGTAGCCGCTGATGACGTTCGTGGTCACGACAATGTTTCACGTGAAACATCCGTCGATCACGAGCTTCTCCGGTCCCGGGTGCATCCTTTGCTGAAATTGCGATCGATCAGATCGTTCCCAATACGAAGCAGCCTCGCGAGGTCTTCGACGAGGATGATCTGAAGGAACTGTCGGCCTCCATCAAGGAAGTCGGCGTTCTCCAGCCCGTTGTCGTTCGTAGTATTCCTGCGAAGGGTCGGTCCGAGAAACTCCAGGAGTTCCTCGCCGAGAAGCCCGAGGCGCGCTACGAGTTGATTATGGGTGAGCGCCGCCTGCGGGCCTCCGAGCTCGCGGGCGAAACCACGATTCCGGCAATCATCCGAGAGACCGATGACGGGGATCTGCTCCGTGACGCTCTCTTGGAGAACCTCCACCGGGCCCAGCTCAACCCGTTGGAAGAAGCGAGCGCATATCAGCAGCTCATGGCCGATTTCGGTGCGACTCAGGAAGAGCTCGCAAGCGAATCGCCCGCTCCCGCCCGCAGATTGCCAATACCCTGCGCCTGCTCAAGCTTCCCCCGTCCGTTCAGAAGAAGGTGGCTGCACAGGTTATCACCGCGGGCCATGCTCGCGCCTTGCTGTCCTTGTCGACTGCGGAGGAAATGGAACGGCTGGCTGAGCGTATCGTCGCCGAGGGTCTCTCAGTGCGCACCACTGAGGAGATCGTCCGTCTCGGCAAGGCGAAGGCCACGCCACGCCCGCGCGCACGCCAGCAGCGTCCTTTGTCGCCGCTGGGAGAGAGCGTCGTATCGGCGCTTTCCGACGCGTACGATACGCGCGTGACGATCACCGAGGGGCGCAAGAAGGGTCGTATCGTCATCGAGTTCGCGGGATCCGACGATCTCCAGCGAATCGCAGACCTTATCCTCCACTGATCTAACTTCATAGTTCTTTTCGCAGATCACGCGCAGTATGTTTCCTACGCGACATTTTCTGAGCTAATCTCCGGATGAATTCACGCTTAAACTACCTTTAAAGGGTCCGCCGTCGGGCCCTCGCAGTACCAGAAGGAGCGAAAGGCATGAACGCCCAAGGCAGTTCGCGCACCGTGCTTTTCGATGTCGGTGGCGTCCTTGTCGATGCCCACCCGGACCCGCACGCCATCGCCGAGTTATTCGGAGATGGCTCTCGATGTCTCACGACGCTCGTCGATCAGGCGATGTGGGCCCATCGCGGCGAGTATGACGCTGGAATGTCCGATCGCGAATTTTGGGACCGCATTGCCGGGGATTGTGGGCAGCCTGAGCCTTCCAGTGCTCTGTTGAAAGAACTCGTTGCACTCGATGCGTCACGCATGGCAACGGCGAATGAGGAGACGCTTCATCTCGTGCGTCGGCTCCGACGCCAGGCAGTGCGCGTCGGTATCTTGTCCAACGCACCGTATCCCATCGCGAAGGCAATTCGCCGTTCTGAATGGGGAAGCCTCTTCGATTTCTTCGCCTTCTCGTGCGACTATGGCATCTGTAAGCCGTCTCGCGGTATCTACCGAGACGTCCTCGTGCGTCTCGATGTGCCGCACGAGGAGGTCGTCTTTCATCGACGACCGCCGCGAGAACGTTCGCGCGGCCGAGCTCCTGGGCGTGAAGGGTGTCGTCTGGAAGGGCATCGAAGACGCCGAAACGCGTTTGAAAGAGCTCGGAGTTCTTTTCTGAGAGGCTCTGTGTCGGCGAAACTATTTTCCGCTCGGATTTACGAAAACGACACAGGGGCGTACAGAGCACGAAATTTCGCTTCGATCTGATGTCTCTGGTACGTCGCGCGGATGCGTCGATCGTGTCTGACCGTCGTCTGTCGAATGCCCTGGCGAACTCACGGCCAGTGTCTTTCACGTGAAACGATGACGGTATGAGTCTCGTTCCATCTTCGTCGATTGGCATGGTGCTACTAGTGTTTTCGATCGACTACTACCCGTGCTACGCTGGCACCCGTAGGGGTCAGAAGGCAGTCCACCCTATGTGCTCTGCACCGGACAGCCGCAGCGCCCTACAGTGAGGACATTAGGCAGCCCCATCGGGCAGCCGGGATGTCCTCACTTTATATTGCGCGAATTCACCGACCGCGGGCACCAGGACTGGTCGATGGTATCGCCTGTCCATCGTCGTATTGTGTGACAGACTCGCGATTGTTTCACGTGAAACATGCGGGCCCGGGAGGATCGTCCTCCCGGACCCACAGTGCGTTGGATGAGCGATTACTCGTCGGCTGCCTCGGCGTCCTCGTCAATGATGACACCGGTGCCTTCGTCGTCGATGACGGACTCGACGCTATGCACGTCGCGGCCACCGGCCACGAAGTCGACAATGTCGGCGCACAGCTGTGCGAAGGAAGAGTCCTCGACGGCGTCTGCCGCCTGGGGGAGGAGCGACGTGTCGGTCATGCCGGGTGCGACGTTCGCGTCGATAAACCAGCAGGTACCCTCGTCGTCAACCACGAAGTCCATGCGGGACAGGTCGCGCAGACCCAGCGTCGTGTGGGCCTCGACGGCCGCGGCCTGCAGGTCAGCGAGCAGCTCGTCGGAGAGGCGTGCGGGCACAAAGTACTCGGTCCCGTCGGTGGTGTAGCGAGCGTCGTAGTCGTAGCGGCCACGATCCGTAGACACCTCGACCGGCGGAAGAGCCACGGGGCCATCCCACAGATCGACGACGGAAACGGCCACATCGCGGCCGTCGATGCGCTGCTCGACCATCAGGCGCTGCCCGTAAGCGAAAGCGTCCACCATCGCGCGGCGCAGTGCCTTGGCGTCCTGAGCGGTCGAAATACCGAGTGCGGAGCCACCGTCCGTCGGCTTAATGACGACGGGGAAGGACACCGAACCCTCAAGAGCAGACAGTACGTGGGAGGCTCCCAGCTGGCGGAAAATCGCCTGCGGGAGCGTTACCCAGCCGGGCGTTGCGAGGCCCGCAGAGCCCAGCAGGGCCTTCGCAGTGGGCTTGTTTGAGGCAAGCATCGCCTGCACCGACGACGAGCCCACGAAGGGGATTCCCACCGACTCCAGGAACGACTGCAGGGAGCCGTCCTCGCCGATCGAGCCGTGCACCAGCGGCCACACGACATCGGGCGAGAAGGACTCAATAGCCTTCGCGAGAGACGCGTCAACGTCGGAAATACGCACCTCGTAGCCGAACTGTGTCAAGATATTTGCGACGCGACGGCCCGAACGAACCGAGACGTCACGCTCGTGCGTCAGACCGCCAGCGATGATCAGAACTTTGGTAGCCATGGGGGTGTCTCCTCACGTAACGGTTATCGGTCGGACCCGGCCCCGGCCTCGTTGCCCGAAGCCGTACCGAACATGTCGACGATTTCCTTCTCCGCGTTGACGACCGTCGAGAGGCGGCGCACGCCCTCGCGGATGTCCTCGGGAGTGGGGTAGCAGAAGGACAGGCGCAGGTGGTTCGAGCCCGATCCGTCGTAGTAGAACGCCGTACCCGACACGTACGCGACCTGGGCGCGCACGGCGCGAGGCAGCATGGCCTTCGCGTCGAGGCCCTCGGGCAGCGTCACCCACGTGTAGAAGCCGCCGTCCGGCACGGTCCACGAGCACGAGGGCATGTACTCCTCGAGCGAGGTCAGCATCGCGCGGCAGCGCTCCGCGTACATCGAGCGGAAGGACTTGACCTGGCCATACCAGTCGTAGTTGCTCAGGTAGTCGGCGATCGCCATCTGGCCCACCATCGACGGGCACAGGATCGCCGACTCGAGGGCCAGAAACCAGCTTCGCGCGGATCGCGTGCGGGGCGTACGCCCAGCCGATGCGGAAGCCGGGGGCGAACATCTTCGAGAAGGAACCCAGGTAGACGACGCCCTTCGGGGCTGTACGAGGCGATGGCCGGCAGGGGATCGTTGTGGAAGCCGAGCAGGCCGTAGGGGTTGTCCTCGACGATCAGGACGTGCTCGCGCAGGCAGATCTCGGCGATGATCGGGCGGCGCTCGGCGGACAGAGTCACGCCGGCGGGGTTGTGGTAGTTCGGGATGATGTAGATGAACTTGATCGTGCGGCCGGAGGCGCGCACGTCGCGGATCGTCTCCTCCAGGGCCTCGGGAATGATGCCGTGCTCGTCCATCGGCACGTGCACGATGTCCGCCTGGCGCGCGCGGAACACGCCCAGTGCTCCCACATACGAGGGGGCCTCGGCGAGACGACGTCGCCCGGGTTCACGAACAGCTCCGTGACGAGGTCGAGGGCCTGCTGGCTGCCCGTCGTCACCACGACGTCGTCCGGGTCGGCGCCGACGATACCGTCGTAGCTCATCACCTCGGTGATGCGCGCACGCAGCACCTCCCAGCCCTGGCCGCTGCCGTACTGCATGGCCTGCGCGCCATGATTGCGGACGAGCTTCTCCGCTGAAGCCGCGAGCTTATCGAGGGGCAGGTCCTTGAGGTTCGGCATGCCGCCAGCGAGGGAGACGACCTCGGGGCGCGACACGACCGAGAACAGAGCTCGAATCTCGGACGCGCGCAGGTTGTGTGCGCGGTCCGCGTAGACGTCGTACCAGGGGTCGAGGCGGTTTCCCTGCGCGGGCGTCCGCCCGGACGAGGCCGGGGTGCCGCCGTTGGTCGAAGGCTGAGTCAAGGCATGCCATCCTTTGCATGAAGTTGCGTAGAACCGTATAGGTCAAGTGTGCCACTATCCAGGTCATACGGGGTGACGAGGCCGGTGGTTGGGCAGATGTTTCACGTGAAACATTGGTTGTAGTGTCGCTGGTGTTCCGGGCACCGGAGGGCCCGGCCGCCCGCGAGGCTAGGCGACCTCACTTCGTTCGGTGCCGCGCCTCGAAGCCCGCCCGTGCCCTCCGGACCCTCCGGCGCCCTCCACACCGGTGGCACCTGGTGTGCTGATGTGCGGCCCGGCCAGGCCCCGCAACCGCCCGCGGGCACCGCAGCCTGGCCCTGCCGCCACCCACGGCATCACCGCCAGTAATTCAAAACGCGCAGCTTGCTTCTGAATCTCCTGTGATCCGCGGATATGTAGAGCGTTATACATTTTCCACCCAAAAGAGTAGACATTTTCCACCCGTATCGGTGTCACGCCCACGGGCACCGCGGCCAGACCCAGGGCGCTGGCGGGCCTCGCCGTGCCCTCCGGACCCTCCGGCGCCCTCCACACCGACGGCACCTGGTGTGCTGGCGTGTGTGGCCGGCCGTACCCCGCCGCCACCTATCGGCACCGAGTCCGGGTCTAGCCTCGAGGTATTCAATCAGAGCCCCTATCCGTCGATAGGGATCAGCATTCCGTATGGTGATCGCAACTGTGTTATCCCTTCAAGCCACAGACAAAACAGCGACATATGCGGCGCAAAGTGTTAAAATTTAGGTAGCGAAGCCAGCCGTTGACCCTCCGCTGATATGGAGACGCCGATGACTGGCTTTAACTTTACTTAGGACCGGCAGCGTGGCCATTTTTTCCGAACGTACTGCAATCCTTGTGGACGGTGGTTTCTATCGTCTACAGGCCAAGAAACTCTTCGGCAAAAAGGATCCTGAAGAGCGCGCAGATGAGCTCTTTTCCTATTGCATGCGTCATCTGAACAAAGGAAGTAAGGAAGAAGCTAGCCTCTACCGAATCTTCTACTACGATTGCCCGCCATCAACGAAGGTTGTCTACAACCCTGTTACGCAGCGTGCGATCAATCTTGAGCAGAGCGATCAGTATCGTTGGATGACATCTTTTATTGAAAGGCTGGTGACGAAACGGAAAGTTGCTCTGCGCAGAGGCGAAGAACTAGCAACTGCAGGGGAATATGTCTTACGTCCGGGTGTGCTGAAAGATCTGTGTGCAGGCAAGCGATCGATTGAAAGTCTGACTGATCGCGACGTACGGCTCAACATCACCCAGAAAGGTGTTGACATGCGAATTGGCCTCGACATTGCGTCTCTTGTTGAACGCGATCTAGTCACCCAGATCATTCTCATCTCTGGTGACTCTGACTTCGTGCCAGCAGCAAAGTATGCGCGTAGACGCGGCGTTGACTTCGTGCTAGACCCAATGTGGCATCCCGTATCGGCGAGTCTAAATGAGCATGTTGATGGGATCAAGTCTTGCGTCAAGCGACCACCTCTTAACGAAGAAGACCCGCTGTTTAATGGAGTGTCACTCTCCACGTAGGAGTTCTAATGGGTGCGTACAGCCGAGTTCCAATCACATGGAGAGGGATCCGTGCGGTACGTGCTATCGGATGTCTTCGTTATTCACACCCAGGTCGCATCGCCGATGTCGTGAAGAGGCCTGTTGTGCTGCGGAACGGGGAGGGTGCCGCGCGGACGTGACGGTATTCAAAAAGTCCGCAGCCCCTGCGGGTCTGCGGACTTGCGTGGAACTCCGGTGGTGCCGGAACTCGCTCAGTGGCGGTCGGCCTTCACCAGGTGCTTGGCGTCGGTGAGCTCGTTGAGCTGATCGATGTGGGCCTGGGCAACCATGACGTCGATGGTCGAGAACATGAGTGAACTCCTTGTGGGATCGTATTGTGTATTGATTCCCTGCTTGACGAGGCCGAGGATCACCCGGTCTGTAACGAGGAGTGTGCCAACGCGGGTAGCATCGGCGCGACCCTGCGTTTCAAACAGAAAAAGCGCCAGACCAGCTTGGCAGCTTTGTCAGGCGCTTGATGGTTATAGCCTATCCCTCCCAAAGTGATGAATCAACCGTGCGGCCAGTAATTTAGATCGCACCAAAAACCAAGCGATTGCAAAGCAAAATGGCTCCGTGCATACCACCTGCACAAACGTGCGCAGGCCATCACAATTTATCTGTTGCGTCTGCTGTGTTCGCCGACAGATCGCAAAGTTTCAGAGGTTTCTATGTCGGTTCATGCGATTTCGCGAGTCGTAGGTGCGAGTGTGGTCCGGGCTATGCGTCGAAGCGTTGGGACCGGCGCACCGAAGCTCACCACCAATTTCGCACGTAATTCGGTGGTCAGACAAATGAGTGATGGTGAGAAAACCGCAGAATTCCAACGATGTGAATTCAAAGTTTGAAAGAGGGTGGGGAAATTGCATGCGAAATTTAGGGGAGGGTATTGCTCTGGGGAGGGGTACTCCAGGAGGTTTATGGGTGCCAGGGATTTCGGGTCGCGGAACTTTGCGCGACGGGGGCCACGATATTAGAATGATAACGATTCTCATTCATATACACGTGCGAAGCACCTAGAGGACTCCCTACATGAACCCCACGAAGCACCGGAACCCGGGCCGCGAAGCTGCCCGGGCTTTCGCCGCAATGGCCCTCGCGGCCGCCTCCTTCCTCGTGCCCGGAGCGGCACACGCCGCCGACGAGGCCACCGCCGACACCGCGGACGCGGTAGCAACAGAGGAAGCCACCGAGGCCACCGCCTCGACCGACGAGGCCACGGCCTCGTCCGAGGCCGACGCGAGCACTTGCGCCGTCATGCGCACCGCCCCGCCGGCACCACGGCCACCCTGGACCGCGGCCACGCCGACATCTTCGACCTGACCTCCGACGCGTCCGGCGCGCTCACCCTGCGCATCAAGGAAGACGCCACGGGCTCCGGCGTCATGCGCGAGCCCGAGCAGACGCTCCTCGCCGTCAACAAGTCCACGCTCACCCAGATCCCCGACTCCGTCAGCCAGTCGACCGGAGCTCCCGCCGCCGCGTACCTGCTCGGCCAGTCCGGCGACAACCAGACCACCGTGCTGTGGCCCGGATGGGACACCCTGGGCGTCGCCGCCGGCGGATATGACGCCGCGCGCTTCCACATCTCCTACACGGGTCCCGCCGACGGCCGCATCTACGCCTTCACCTCCAGCCTCACCGAGGGCACGAAGGCGGTCACCAATGACGGCAGCTTCGATCTGGCGCCGGGCGGCGACGACATCGACCAGCCCTACGCCGCCCACAAGCACGTCAACTGGCTCTTCACGCGCGCAGGCCGCTACACGCTGACCGTCCAGGCCAGCGCGTGGAGCCCCGGCAACACCGGCGCCGCCAACGCCCAGTCCGCGGCCCACACGTACACGATCGACGTCGCCGACGAGGCCTCGTGCCTCGCCGAGTCCGGAGCGGCCCCCTCGACCGACCAGGCGCAGCCCGCCCCCGGCGTGGGCCCCGGCTCCGTGAGCTCCACGAACAACCAGGCCGCGCAGGACCAGGGCGAGGGCGGCGCCACGGGAACGCCCAGCGCCCCGGCCCCCGCGCCCGGCGCGACGGGAACGACGGGAAACACCGGCACGACGACCGGCGCGAACCCCGCCCCGTCCTCGGGCGCGCGCACCACCTCGGGCGCGACCGGTGGTGAGCGCTGCGTCGCCACCCGCATCACCCGCGAGGCCACCGAGGCCGAGGCCGCCACCCTGGCCTCGTCCCAAGCACCCGCGAACACCGCGCGCACGACCCTGACCGTGAGCGTTGGCGAGGGCGCCTCCGGCAACGCCACAGACGGCCACTTCGACCTGGGCCCCGCCATCGAAAACGGCACCCTCGTCGCCCGAGTCAAGGACGACCGCAGCCAGCCCGCCCAGTGGGTCGACCCCTCGTCCCTGACCTTCGCCCTCGGTGACGCCGCGCGCATCACCGCGCCCGCCGACCTCGGCTTCGTCGCCACCCCCGGCTCCAGCGTCTGGCTGATCCCCTCCACACAGATCGCGGGCGTGCCGTGGCTGGGCCTGAACTCCCAGCGCGAAGAGATCGTCACCGGCACCACCGGCCCCGTCCAGTTCACCCTCGACGCCGTCGAAGGCCCCGGACGCGTCGCCGTCTTCAACGCGGGCGCCCTCGGCTCCGGCGTCGGCGAGCACGTCTTCGACGGCCCGGGCACCGGATACACGCTCGGCACCAACACGCACGCCCACCAGAACTGGGTGTTCACCGCCCCCGGCACCTACACGCTGACCATCACCATGCGCGTCACCCCGAATGGCGCGGCGCTCGCGGGCAGCGGCTTCGGCTCGGGCGGCGACCTCACGGCCACGGGCGCGACCGGCCCCAACGGGCGACCCATGGTCTCTCAGGTCGTCGGCCGCACCGCGTCCGGCAAGGACTGCGACCTCTCCCTGGCCACCACCGGCGCCGACACCATCCCCCTGACCGTCGTCTCCCTCACGTGGGCGCTCACGGGCGCGGCCTGCGTGTGGGTGGGCGCGATCGGACGCCGCCGCAACCTGCGCGCAACGCTGTGACCCCTCATTCACGAGGCCGACTCTCCTTCATCCCCCGCCTCCCCTTCCGTGGGTGGCGGGGGAGTGGGTGTGCGCTCGCAGCCTCGACGTTAGCGCTCACGGCGACCCTGGCAGGGTGCGCGCCCGCACCCGACCCAGCATCCGACGGTGAACTGCGCGTCGTCGCCACGACCGGCATCCTCGCCGACCTCGTGCGTAACGTCGCCGGAGACCGCGTCCACGTCACGCAGATGGTGCCCGAACGGCGCGGACCCGCACTCGTGGGGTCCCTCCCTGCGCACCGTGCGCGACGTGGCCTACGCGGACGTCGCCTTCTCCAACTACCTTATGCTCGAGGAGCACGCCCTCATCCGCGCCCTCGACTCCAACCTGCCCGCCGGCTCGCGCTCCGTCTCCGTCGCCGAGGAGGCCGCCAAAAACGGCGCGACCATCCTCCCCCCTCGTCGAAGACCGAGCCCTCGACACCCCGTGGCTCGGCATGCGCGTGTGGGGCGACGGCGCCGACATGGGGGCCACCCGCGCCTCGCAGATCGACCTGACGACCACCAGCGTCGACGGGCCCGGCCAGGCCGCCGCCTACCTCACCACGTCGTTCGGGCAGCCCGAAATCGCCTTCGCGACCTCGGACGGCTTCAACGCCGCAGGCGGATACGACACCGACACCGCGCAGCTGCCCGCCGACGCACACCAGCACATGAGCTGGGCGTTCACCGCCCCCGGCGTCTACCGCGTCCACTTCCGTGCCAACCTGCGCACCACGCCCGGCGCTACGCCGGTGGGCGTCGGGGAAGGCACCGCCGTCTTCGCCGTCGGCACCCCGCCCGAGGAAGTCGCCGCCTCCGAAGGCCGCCGCGTCCTGTCCGCCGGCCACGCCGACATCACCGTCAACCTCACCACCAAGCGCGTCGAACTCGCCTCCGACGCCGGAGCACTCAGCGGGGACGAGGCCTCGGCCCCCTGCGTGGGCGCATCTAGCGCCGCGGCGGCCGTCGCCTCGACCATGGAGTGCACCGACCTCGACCAGGTCGTCATCGAAGTGCCCACCCGCGCGCTCACGACCATCCCCGGGGGAGGCCTCGTTCCGCTTCATCGGCGAGCCCGGCGCGAACGTGTACATGCTCCCGCAGGCCGTCCTCGGCAAGCACGTCCACGGCGACATCGACCCCCACCTGTGGCACGACGTCCACAACGCCCAGGCGTACGTGCGCGTCATCCGCGACTCGCTGATCTCCGTCGACCCCGACGGCGAGGCCACCTACCGGGCCAATGCGGCCGCTTACCTGACGCGCCTCGACGAGCTCGACGCCACCGTGGCCTCGACCATCGCGTCCATCCCCGAGGAGCGCCGCAAGCTCGTCACCACCAACGACGCGTACGCGTACCTGGCGAACGCCTACGGGCTCACTGTCGCCGGATTCGTCGCGCCCAACCCCAGCGTCGAACCCTCCATCGCCGACCGGATCAAGCTCCAGGCAACCCTGTCCGACTCCTCGATCCCCGCGGTGTTCCTCGAACCCAACCTGGCGCGCACCCGCTCCACCCTGCGCACCGCCGCCACCGACGCGGGCGTGGACATCTGCCCCCTGTACGGCGACACCCTCGACGACCAAGCACCCACCTACATCGACATGATGGAACACAACGCCCGCTCACTGGCACGCTGCCTGGGCGGCAAGGAGATGCCATGAAATCCTTCTCTGCCCTGTCTGCTGCCGGCCGCGGTGCCGCCTGCCAGGACGACCGCCGGCTCTGCGCCCGCCAGGACGACCGCCGGCTCTACGCCCCCGGGGGCGGCGGCCCGCCCGCGAGATCGCGACACGCGAGCTTCGCTCGGAGTGGTCGATCTCGAAGCCCGGCCAGGCCCCGCCGCCGCCCCCGGGGCTAGCCGGCGGCCCTAAATCCCGTGCGTGTGTCGTCCCGTGAGCGGGCATCACAGCTCGAAGCCCGGCCAGGCCCCGCCGCCGCCCCCGGGGCTAGCCGGAGGCCTAAATCCGCACGTGTGAGTGGCGATTTCTCGCCCGCTTTCTTGCCGTCCCGTGGGCGGCGGCCCGCCCGCGAGATCGCCACACGCGAGCTTCGCTCGGAGTGCTCGATCTCGAAGCCCGGCCAGGCCTTGCCGCCGCCCACGGGACCGAGTGGGCGGGCATCACTGCTCGAAGCCCGGCCAGGCCCCGCCGCAGGGGGGAATTGCAGCATTAGAAGCATCCGTGCGGCGTGTCGTCGGCGTGTCGCTGCTCTAATGGTGCAAATCCCCCGCCTCGGCCTGTCTCTGAGCGCTCTGCTCGTGTCGGCCTTCCTCGTCATCGCGGGTGCCCCCTCTTCTGTTGCTGACCCGAGTCCCGACCCCGACCTCGCGCAGAGCGTCGCCGCTCACGAGGAGTGGTCGAATGAGGCCAGCGAGATCAGCGTCGGGCACGTCGACCTCGGCCCACGACTGATCGACGGACAGTGGCGGGCCGGCCTGCGCCACGACGCCGAGAGCGGCGCCGTGTGGCGCGATCCCAACCAGACTGTCCTGCGGGTGAGCGACGCGGCCGTCATGACCGCGCCCGACTCCGCCGACTACCCGTTCCTGGCCGACGTCGCGGGCAAGCCCGTGTACGTCGTTCCCCAGACGCAGAATCCGGGCGTTGTGTGGCTCGGCTGGAACACGCAGGACCCCGCCGTCACGGCCACCATCGACCGCGGCCTCACCATGCGCGTCGGCCCCGTGAGCGGTCCCGGCCGCGCGTGGCTGTTCCTGCAGTCCGGCACCTTCGGCAAGCCCCTCCTGCTCGCCGACTCCGGCGCGGCGCCCGGTGACGTGTGGATCGACTCGGGCACGCACGTGCACGCCAACTGGGCGTTCTCCGCGCCCGGCACCTACACGGCGACCGTGACCTTCCTGGGCACGACCACCGCCGGCGAGGCCGTTTCGGCCTCCACGACCCTGCGCTTCGCCGTCGGTGACGCGGCGTCGGCGTCCGAGGCCCCTGGCCATGGCCGCGCCCGCCGCTGCCACCGCCGATGGCGCTTCCGCTCCTTCCTCCGCTTCTTCTTCTGGGGCTGCGCCCGCTGGTTCCGGGGCCGCTGACCCCGCCGGTTCGTCCTCTGCTTCGGGCGCCGCGTCGGGCGGGCTGCCCGACTGGGCCTTCCTCGCGATCATCGCCGTCGCCGCGGCGTCGCTCCTCGTGATCGGCGCCCTCGTCGTCGCGCGCTCGCGCCGCAGCCGCGCCGAACAGGCCGCCGCCATCGCCGAGGCCGACTCCATCCTCGCGCCCCTACCCACCGCCCGCGGTGAGGGCTCGGGCGAACGTGGCCCCGGCCTCGTCGATCGGGGAGGGGAGCAGTGAGCCAGCTGCGCGTCACCGGACTGGGCGCGCGCCTCGGCGGGCGCAGCGTCCTCGAGGGCGTCGACCTGGAGGTAGAGGCCGGGGAGCTCGTCGGCCTCATCGGACCCAACGGCGCCGGGAAGACCACGCTGATCCGCTCGATCCTGGGGCTCATCCCCTCCAGCGGGCGCGTCGAGACCGACGGCGCGATCGGGTACGTGCCGCAGCGCCACGAGTTCGCGTGGGACTTCCCGATCAGCGTGCGCGACGCCGTCCTGCAGGCCGTCACCGTGCGGCGCGGGCTGCTGGGGCGCGCGCGGACCCCGCACTTCCGCGCGGTCGAGGAGGCCCTGTCCCTCGTGGGTATGCGCGACCTCGCGAAGCGTCCCATCGGCGAGCTGTCCGGCGGCCAGCGCCAGCGCGTCCTCGTCGCCCGGGGCCCTCGCGATCCGGCCCGCCGTGCTGCTCCTCGACGAGCCCTTCACCGGCCTCGACATGCCCACGCAGGAGATGCTCATGGACCTGTTCCGTAGCCTCGCGGACGGGGGGCGGGCCCTCCTCATGACCACGCACGACCTCATCGGCGCGCGCGCCGGGTGCGACCGCCTGTACCTGCTGCGGCGCACGATCGTCGCGTCCGGGCGGCCCGAGGAGCTGGCGGACGCCGACCCGTGGATCCGCGCCTTCGACGTGCGACCCGACAACCCGATCCTCGACGCCCTAGGAGTGCGCGCATGAGCACCGTGATCCACGCGGCCGGACGTGCCCTCGTCCCGGCGGCTGACTTCCTGAGCCCCTACGACTTCTTCCGCGACCTGACGAATCCCGCGCTGGCGTTCCTGCCGCGCGCGCTGCTGATCGCGGTCGTCGCCGCGCTCGTGTGCGGCAGCGTCGGCGTGCACGTCGTCCTGCGCGGCATGGCTTTTATTGGGGACGCGGTCGCGCACTCGGTGTTCCCCGGCCTGGCGATCGCCTTCGTGTGCGGCGGATCCCTGGTGCTGGGCGGCGCGCTCGCGGGCGTCGTGACCGCCGTGCTGGTGGCGCTGTTGGCGCAGAACCGCAGGCTTAAAGGAGGACTCCGTCATCGGCGTGCTCTTCGTGGGCGCGTTTGCGCTCGGCGTCGCGATCATCGCGCGGGCGCCCGGGTACGCGGGGAGCCTGCAGGACTTCCTGTTCGGGTCGATCACCGGTATCCCGGCGTCGGACGTGCCAGTGGTGCTGGGCGGCGCGTTGTTCGTGCTGCTCATGCTGTTCCTGGCTCACCGGCCCATCGTGGCCGTGACCCTGGACCGCGAGAGCGCGCGGGCGGCGGGCGTGCACGTGCTCGCTGCCGATCTGTCTTTGTATGTCGCCGTGGCCCTGGCCGTCGTGATCTCCGTGCAGACGATCGGCAACGTCCTGGTGCTTGCTTTGTTGGTGACCCCCGCGGCCACCGCGCGGCTCCTGTGCGACCGCCTGGGGACCATGATGATCCTGTCGCCTGTACTCGGGGCTTCGGGGGGCCTGGTCGGCCTGTACCTGTCGTGGGCGCTGGACGTGCCCACGGGCGCCACGATCGTCCTGGTGCTCACCGCGTGCTTCGGCCTCGCCTGGCTCTTCGCGCCGAGGCACGGCCTCCTCGCGCGGACATTGCGCGAGAGGCGGGGGTGAGGTCGGCGTTGCTGTGCGCGGGCCTGTGTGTGGGCCTGGGTGTGGGGGCCCGTGAGTGGGCTTCTTCGAGGACCCGGCCCCGGCCTCGTGAACCTCCGAATCGCTTGTTAACCTGAACAACTGGTCATATGCTTGGCGAGGTAGCACAGTGTTCTGTGGCCCACGAAATCGTGGGTCGGTTGATCAGGAGGTAGCGCGTGGTTGACGTCGGCTTCGATTCCGATAAGCACGCCCAGACGCGTGACGATATGAAGCGAGGAGGGCAGTCCCTGGGGGACTCATCGGAGGCTCTCGGGCGGCTTATTGACGCGCAAGACCCCTCGTATTGGTCCGACGAGGGCGGGTTCCAGGCCATGCGCACGGCGATTGTTTCGCTGCTGAAGACTGAGGATCGTCTCATCAGCAAGCAGAAGGAGAGCTTCACAACGTTCGATGGTCAGGTTGAACAGGCAGCCGAGGCCTTCGAGGCCGCAGAGACGGCGAATGCTGACCAGCTCGCCGCTATCCTGGCGGGCCTGGACCCAAGTCCGACGAGTGGCAGTGGAACGCCTGCCTATTCGACCCTACACCGCAGCTCCGACGCCGGTCGACAATTCAGCACCGGCAGCGAATGCGGGCACCAACCCCGGTGCCGCGTCCTCCGAACCCGCCCAAAACGCGCCGTCGGCCATCTGAGAGTGAGGAGAGCGAATCATGGTTGAGAGCCCGATGTACGAGCGCCTCATGCAGCTGGTTGCCGCGATCGAGACGGCCTCCGCGCTGGACGCCTCAGACCACGAACACAATACGGTCGTGTGCGGCCTGAACGAGGCCAATAACTCGACGTACCACCTGCGCACGAACCAGGGTTTCACCGGTGAAACCGGAGATCAGGTCGACGAGTGGACCGATCGCGCCATGAAGCAGGTGCAGGCCATCAAGGATGGACACAACACCGCGATGGAATTCTATGCGGAGGCCCGTCGCGTCATGAAGCACGTGCGCGAGGACGCTATGCAGCTCTCGCCCACCCTGGTCGACTCGAAGCTGCAGGCGTTGGCAGACGCAGCCCACGTCGTCATTCCTGTGACCGGGTATATGGGCATCGTAGGCCTGCCGATCAACGCGGTCGCTACGACGGGTGAAGCATACGTCCAAGGGCTCATCATCCAGGCGAACAACCAGCGTGAAGCCGCCGCGACGGACATCCTGCAGCGCGCGAACGACACGATGCAGGCCCTGGCGGATGGAACGAATGCGCAGCGTGTCGCAATGGAGAACGGGAAAGCTGGGGATGCCGGTGTTCGCGGGCCTAAAGGGCCGTCGAGTGGTACTGTTCGCCGTGATATCGAGCGGGGATACCTGAATACCTCCGCTCACGAGGCGGGGGTGTACCCGGGCAGCCGCGACACGGACTACGGCCGATCTGATCTGCGAGGCTCTGGTTCCGGACTGTATCCGGCGGGGTACGACGAGGGCGGTCCGGTCAGTGATCGCGTCATGTCGTCGCCTCGTATCCCGAATCGCTTCGTGACTGAGGGAGAGACAGGGTCGCGCCTGAACCCGATTTCCGACCCACAGGACCTCATGGGCGTCGATCTGCTGCACACGCGGGTGAACGGGGATTGGCATCGCAATGGCGTCGTCGGTGGTTACACGCCGGCACCCCCGGTAGACCGCTACCACCCACTGTGGAATGTGAACGGTGGCCCGGGAAGTGAATCTGCGTTGACCTCCCGTTTTGGTGGCGCGGGGATGCTAGGAGCGGGAGCCCTCGGCGTTGGCGGTGCCGCCCGCATGGCGGGAGGCCTCGGCTCGTCGGCGAGCGCTCTTGGTCGCGGTGCTTCAGGTGCCCTCGGGCGAGGAGGCACGGCAGGTGTCGGCGGAATGTCTTCGTTGCGCGCGGGGTCGTACTCTGGTCCGGGCTACGGGACCTACAAGGCACCCTCTGGTACCACAGGTCTATCTGGTATCGTCGGAGCTGATGGCTCCCGCGGGGCGGGTGCCGGTGTTGGTGCCGCTGGCTCCGGGAAAGCCGGAACTCAGGGAGCTTCTGGATTCATGGGCGGCGGTGCTGGTGCGGGCGCCGGCCGTGGCAAGGGTGATGAGAAGGCGAAGCGTCGCAAGTACACGCCTTTCCGCGTGGAGGACGACGATGAGCTGCCGGAAGGGTACGTGAATCCGATGTCGCAGACATACGGGACCGATAAGGACATTGCGCCCGCTCCGCGGCGGGATGACGGATGGGACCCGCGCCAATGGTGAGGGCTAAGAGGAACCGTCGAACCCGCGTGAGGATCAGTGTCGCCGTGGCTGCGGTGGGCGCGCTCGCGGCGGGCATCGTGTCGATTCCCGCGGCCCCAGCGCACGCAGCCGACACGATCACCGCCGCCGATCAGGCGTACTTTTCGTACTACGGCCTGGATCGTGCTCGCGCGAAGGGCTACACGGGCGAGGGCGTCACCATCGCGATGATCGATGGAAAGGTGAATACCTCCGTCCCTGAGCTTGCTGGTGCAAACATCACGGTGAAAACACCGTGCACGATTAACTCGTCACCCGCTCTAGAAACGCACGGCACGGGGGTTGCGTCCATCCTCGTGTCTGCGGACTATGGTGTGGCACCGAAGGTCTCTCTTCTTGCGTATCAGGGGACATTCGGTGCTGATGGTGATCAGGGTAGTAGCGATTGTGATGACCCAAGTGGCGTCACCAAGGATAGTCAGCCATGGCTCTTGAATCAGGCGATGAATGATGGGGCCCAGATCATCAACGTCTCGGCTTCGACGCCGAATGAGTATAAGGAACTCAAGTGGGTTACCGCTCGAGCAATCGCGCAACAGGTCATTTTGGTTAACGCTGCTGGTAATAGTTCACGTGATGATGACGCTACGTCGTTGTCTGCGTGGTCCGGTGTGGTTGGCGTGACAGCGATCAGTGTCGATGGGACTCGGCAGGATTACTCCTCGTGGGGTCAGGGTGTTGTAACCACGTCGATCGGCGGTCCTGTGCTCTTCCGTAACATCGAAACCGGCGCTAACGACACTATCTCAGGCACGTCGGTCGCCTCGCCGATCGTCACGGGCGTTCTGGCGTTGGCGAAGCAGCGGTGGCCGCAGGCGACGAGCAATCAGCTGCTGCAGTTGTTGGTGAAGACGGGCTTGAATCCTGATCATGGGTGGAACAAGTACACGGGGTTCGGTGGCATCGATCCGGGTGCGATTTGAATACGGATCCGTCGCAGTTCCCTGACGAGAACCCGTTGGCACAGAAGCAGGGTGGGTCGAGTCCGACGCCGGAGGAGGTCCAGCAGTACGCGGATGGCGTCGTGGATCCGACGGATATCGTGAACGATAGTTCGTACACGTATCGCGGCTTCGACGAGTCGAAGCTGAAGGATGGCTTGAACGTCTACCCGACGCACTTGGGTACGAGCCCGCGCTATCACCGCAAGTAGTTGCGGCGCCGCGCTCGAGGCCGCTTGGTGGCTGTCCCCGCGATTGTTTCACGTGAAACATCTGTGCTGAGGCCCCAGCCCACCATCGTGGGCTGGGGCCTCAGTGTGTTTAGTGGCCTTGTATTTCTTCTGAGGTGTCGGTGTTGTTGTGCTGTGATGCGACTTCGGTTTTAGCGCTGAGATCTGTGAGGTTCTCGTATCGCACCGCTCACCTCGCCTATGAATCTATGTGGAGTCATTCGAGGGTTCTATGAGATAGACATGGGCTTCTATAACATAGAAACGGGCTTCTATGACATAGAAGTAGGGATATATGAGATAGATAGGTGGTTCTATGATATAGAATCGAGTCTATGATCAACGGTATCGATGACCTGCTGGGTGCTCTGGCCGTTCTTGAGCTGCGTGGTGGTGATACTACTTCGATTGAGGCGAAGACCTTTCGGAGTACTCGCCGGAGCAGCTGGGTCCGACGCTGAGTGCGTTTGCGAACAAGCCGGGTGGAGGCACGATTCTACTGGGCGTCTCGGAGCGGGATGGGATTAGCGTCGTCGGCGTCGATGACGTCGATGATCTGTTGAAGAGGACGGCTAATCAGGCACGAAATGGCTTCAGACCGCCGATTAGAGTAGATGTGCGTGCCATCGATCTGGATGGAAAAACAATCGGGGTCGTCAACGTTGAGGGCGCTGACGTCAACGAAAAGCCTGTGCGTTGGTTGAAAGATAAGAAAGCGTATCTGCGCCAGTACGACGGGGACTATCAGATGTCGCCATCGGAGGAGCAGATGCTTGTCCTGCGCCATCACCGCCCGAACGCTGACGCGCAGGCTGTGCCTGGTAGTTCCCTTCGGGACCTTGACCCGAACTTGGTCACCCGATACCTCTCTTCTGTTCGCGAGACGACCCCACGCCTCGTCAATGACAGTGACGAGGCAGTCCTCTTCTTTACCGGCGTCGTTGCGGACCGCGAGAAGTGAAGAGTTATCGGTCGCCGGTCTCTATGCGCTGGGTGAGTATCCGCAGCGGCTTCTTCCTCATCTGACGCTCACCGCAGCGGTCGAGGGGAGTGGAGATGTGAGAGCGGTGAATCGCCGTGATTTCACGGGGTCGTTGCCCGTCATACTGGACGATGTCTTGGAGTGGGTGAGGGGGAACGTGGAGTCTCGTCAGCTCGTCACTCGTGACGGGGATGGGTTGACGGACTATGCGGTGCCTCTGCTGGCGGCGCGTGAGGTAGTAGCGAATGCGCTGGTTCACCGTGATCTGTCCGAGGCCTCGCGGGGAAAGGGGATCGACTTGAGAATTACCCGTGACGGATTCCGCCTGACGAATCCAGGTGGCTTGTGGGGGATTACGGTTGATCGGCTCGGTTTCGGCGATCATCCTGCGGTGAATGAGCGGCTCTATCAGATATGCCGCAACGTCGAAGGGCGTAGCGGGCGTGTGATTGAGGCAATGGGTACCGGGATCAGGGAGGTTCGCCGATCGTTGCGTGAGGCTGGGATGGCGGAGCCGCGTTTCTACGATAACGGGGTGTCGTTTACGGTACGTTTCCCGAACTCGGCGCTCATCCCTGACGGTGACCTGGCGTGGATTGGCAGTCTCGGACTAGAACAGGTGGCAAGTCTGAATCTGCGCCAGAAGGAGGCGTTGGTTGACATGCGTCGCGGCCGGACGTGGAGTAATCGGGAGTATAGGGAGCGCTTTGGTGTGACCGCTGAAGAAGCACGAGCAGATCTGCGGGACCTTGTGTCACGAGGCCTGGTCACATCCTCAGGTGAGCGCCGTTGGGTGCGTTACGAGCTTGTTCAGGGGAACTGAGAGCTTCTTATTGCTGTCCTGGCAGTAATTGCACGTGAAATATTGACGCTGAGGCCCCAGCCCTCGATGGTGGGCTGGGGCCTCGGTGTGTGTTGAATCTGGTCGTGTGTGAGCGCTGGATGATGCCTCGTGGGTCGTCCTCACCGAGGATGAAGCGAGTCGTTGGGAACTATCGCTGTTGGAGAGAACCTTCGAGGGAGACGTCCGCTTCTGTTGGGTTCTACTCCTTATGTGTCCAGAAGTGTTTGACGACCCACGTATCTCCATCAGCTACAAGCAGCATGGTGCCTTCGTAATGGTCGACAGCTTCATCACTCTTCGAAGAAAAAGAGATGGTGGAGTAGTCAGGTTTAGTTGCGTCATTGTCTTTACGAATAGCGGTTCCACTCTGCTCGGAGTAGTCGAATTTAATGCATGTTCCGCTAATTTGATCTGGCGTAGATGTGCAGTCCCATATCTCTTTCGTCATGAGGTACTTGATTGTTATCGGTCGCGTGACAATTCGATCTGCATGAAGTGCCTGGACGTCGTTATTCACTCTGGTGCAGTAATCGTCGTTCTGGCATACCTTCATGAAATCTTCTGTGTCTCCGGTATTGAACGCATATGCCCACAGGTCGATGTACCACTGTGATGTCGCTTGAGCACCAATTTGTCCACCTGCGTAGAGGTGTGGTGGGGGAGTGGGCTTCGGGATGTCAACGGGTGTTGGTTCCGCGGATTGAGGGGTGTCTCCTGACTGGGGGCCAGATTGTTCCGTGCCGTCAGACTGGGGCGACTGTGCCCCGGACTGAAGCTCGGCGTTCGCGTGGGCTCGAGTATTGAACGCGTGGAGTCCCAGGAACGACGCGCCGATGATGACAACAGTGGCGATGGCGGCACCGATCCACTTGCCGATGGTGGAGAGTTTGGTGGTCATGGTGCATCACTCGCTTAGTGACCTTGTTTTTCTTCTGAGGTGTCGGTGTTGTTGACGATGAGCTGGCCGAGCGGGAACGGGCCGGTTGTTTCGGTGGTGGTGACCAGGCCGTTGATGGTCTGTGTTTCTCCGGTGAAGGGGTTGGTGGCCGTGCCCGCCCAGGTCGTGGTGAGCGTGATGGTGCGCGTGGCGGAGGGGTACGGGCCGTCCAGGAAAGACTTCCACCCGTTGGGTGCCTTGTAGTAGTGACGGATCAGGGCGGGGTCGGTGTTGGGGTCCATGCCTTCGTGCCAGGGCATGCCCGGCGAGGTCGTGGTGAGGTCCGGGGTTCCATCCCCCCCAGTTCCACGTGTAGGACGTGGCCGTCAAAGTGATGGTGATGTTGCGGCCCAACAGCGTGACGGTGTGAGTCTGCGTGGGATGCGTGGCGGCAACGAGCGTAGGAATGTACTTGTTCGTGTACGACACGCCTTCGGGCCGCTTGTGCAGACCCGCGCCGTCTGGGTGGATGGTCGTTGCTGCCATGTAGAGGATGTCCCGCGTCGTGGGGATACGCCCCGGATCCTGATTGGAACCGCCCTCAGGGTCTGACGGGAGAGGACAGTTGTCGACGGTGTCATCGTCGGAGACCGTGGGGCTGTTGGGGGCCTTGTTGACATACAGGTTCTTACAGCGTGCAGAGTCCCTGTAAGCGGCAGCAGCGGGATCAAACGCCCCTTCCGCTGTCAGCTGGTTTCGCTGATCATTCAGGGTCCATGGATAGCCGAGTGATGGTTGCTCGACGGGAATGTGATACTTCTGTTGTTCCTGCAGATATATGTTCGCTGCATCATTACTTCCGTCTGCGCAGAATCCAAGTTGTGAACCGAAGGCATCAGCGCAAGAACTAGTCGGGGGGATAGTGCTGCTGTCAGCGAGTGCTATGCCAGCACTGATATTGGATATCGCCACTGTGAGAACGATGGCACTAATCGATGTGAGCTTATTGACCATCCCGTGATACACCTCCTCCAGTAACGATCCAGCGCCCGTCTTTCCAGGTCATAAAGAACGCTAAAGTCACATCGAATGACGTATCACTTTTAATGATTCGCTGACCAATACAGGCAGTTCCATTGTTGGTCGATGCTTGAAATACGACCCCAATAGTGCCGTCCTGCACTCCCCATTTCTCGTCCGTAACAGGTTCGACCGATACGATGCCTGTGATGGTAGAGCTATTGTCATACATCCATCCATTTGCATAGAGATTGGTGATGTTCTTGATGTAGGTCTCCCGAAAACTCTCTCCAGGCTCGGTGATATCAGCAAAAGGTTGTATATCACCTGTATTCCACGCATAAGTGAGTGTCTCGACAGCATACTCAGCAGCGAGTTCGGCGCCTCGTTCACTGTTTTCTTTGGCTTCTTCGGGTAGTTCGGGTTTGGTGTAGGTGTCTGCCGCGAACTCGGCGGGGCGCACGAGGATTCCGTCGGGGCCGATCTCATACCCGCCCGACATGGCGGGTTCGCTTGACGCTGATGGCATGGGCGCGGGGCGGACCGTGGGTGTCGCCGCGGCACTGGGGCGATCGTTCCACGAGCCGATGCTCGCGCCCAGCGTGTAGGCACCAACAGCTGCCACAGCCACCAGCACAGTGAGCCCAATACCGACTGCCCACGGGCGCAGCGCTGCGCGCCTGGCTGCTAGGGAGCGCTTCTTGCGGCGCGACGGCGGGGTGAGGAAGGCCTGCTCTTCTTCCTCGGTGACGGGTCGCTCGGATAGGGGTGGGACCTTCATGGTGTGTGCCTCCACGGTGAGGTGTCCTCC
>BNJU01005212.1_pt1 | contig 33409 bp, 53 predicted proteins | sample 8539281 | NCBI WGS metagenome assembly BNJU01 (sample SAMD00202456, study PRJDB9452) | human saliva metagenome | isolation source: human saliva | place: Japan
TGACAACTGGATATAAGTCACAAAGCAGAATCGTAGGGAAAGGATTCTTTGATACAAAAAGAAATGGCAGAAAAGAATATTCTCTATTCTGTCGATATATTTATAATCTTTGCAGAGATTTTGAGAAACTGGCTCTATTGATCCGACTCTTTTTCAGTTCGCATTAGCTATGAAAGTGATAGATTTTTGCAAATATAAAGTCTTATATTCCTATGCTTAAAAGAGCAAACAAACATAGACAAAATTCGTTTAATAGTGAATGAGGAACCAGCAAAGAACTATCAAAAATTACTGATCCGAGATATCGAAAAATAAATATACAGATGTTATGGTACATCTTAGACGAATAGCCAAAGAAAAATCAGAAAGAAGTATCAGATATTCTGAGATGACTTATGCTGATTTGGAAGAAGTAAAAGCGAAACTCGAGGAACAGAAATCCAACTATGAGGAGATTATGAGATGTAGAGGTCAACTGATAGCGAGTTTAAAAGCTGTTGAAAATGCTACGCAAAAACGCCTTGTGGCTGTTTTGGGCAATTTACTTTCTTCGTCTAAGAACAAAGGTTAAATCATGAAAATAAGTGAACTTACGAAGCTATGTGGATATGAGTTTTTGGAGAAGACTTGGATGTTTGTTCTATTTGCTGTTTTGACCACGCAAATGAAAATGATATTACGATTATAAAGGGATTTAAACTGTATTGAGCAAACAAAGGCTAAATGCGTTCTGCTATCTCCTACTGTAGTAAATACAAATAAAACGATATTGTTTACTTTGTGATTCTATTGATTTAGCATCTGTAAAAACTTGGGAAGTTATTAAAAAAAAAATCCATATAAAGAACAAAAGCAATATAAACGACAGGGACATTTTTTTGCTGCTGGAAATGTTAAGATTGGCAAGGGGACAGTTATAGGTCCCAATGTATGTATAGAAGCGAACACTGTTATAGGGAATGACTGTTATATTTCGTCAAATGCTTATATTGGAGCAGGTACTATTTTAGGCAATAATATCAAAGTGGGGAGTGGAACTATTATTGGAGCGGATAGTTTTTACCATTACTATGATCAAGGTTTGCAAGAGTTTGAAGGATTAGGAAGAGTTATTATCAAGGATGGAGTTTCAATAGGAATAATACGATTATTCAGAGGAACATTTTTCAGATACAATTATTGGGGTTCGAAGCAAAATAGGAAATTTAATTGATATTGGTCACGATGTAGAAATAGGATGTGATTGTAAAGTGGTTTCTCAGACCGGAATAGCTTCTAATGTGAAAATTCAAAATAATGTCATAATATATGGGCATGTTGTAATTGCAAATCATGTTTAGTATTGGGGGAAAATGCTACTATATATGCAAAAATCACTTGTGACAAAAATATTCCTCAAAATCAACATGTTTCAGGAATTTTTGCGCAGGAGCATAAGAAAGAATTAAGAATGCAAGCTAAATTAAGGAGGATATAAGTAGCTATTATGGGGTTTGTTGGAGATTTTATCTGTAATGTCGCTGAAGGAGTTCTTGACGGAGTAAGCGCAGCTGGAGATTTTATTGGAGATGTTTTTGGTGACCTTTTTGGAGGAAGTTCAGGCTATCATCCCAGGGCCATCTGAAAATGAGTCGCATACTAAAAAGATTGCTGATGAATTAGCGGAAATGAAGGAGAAGGTTAGAAAGCGTTCTGAGAAGCAAGAAGAAAAATTTTAAATATATTAATCAGTCCTTAGAACAGCTGATAAAAAGAGTCTGGAAAAATGTTAATCATCAGGAATTTGGCGGTAAAACATTAAATATCAATATTGAAAATATTAAACGACAATATGAGTATTTAAAGAATGATGTGGTAGGTTTTATTGAAATGAAGTGGATGGAAAATTGGTTCTTACGGATTCAGAATTATCTGTCATCTTAAAAGAACGAAACGACAAAAAGAAATAAGAGTTTTGACGATTTTTGTAAAAATTAGAGCGTCAAGTGACAGAGAAGCTAAGTCGGAAAAATAGAGTCTACAGTTAAAAAGCAAGAGAAGATAATTAGAACAGAGATTGAAATTAGGGCTTAATGAGGTGAATGAAGTATGGAAGAAGCACAAAAAGGCATATACTGAAATATTAAAGATTAAAGAGCAAGACGAGTCTAAGATGGCGGAGACTCAAATAAAATATATTATCAATATGAGTTATCAGAAATACTTTTAGACCAGTTAGGAGGATAATCAGTGTTTTTCTTTAATAGAAAGAAGTTGACAGCTATAGATGGTAAAGTGGATATTATCCAAGAGCACTTGAACAGAATACTCATAAAATTGAGGAAATTATGTTAAATCTTCATAAGCTGGACAACCGTTTAGAAGTAATAGAAGAGCAAGTAGAAAAAAACAGTACAGTTTTATCCTCAAGCTATCAAGGAAGTAGAGGATGGCATGTCAACAGAATTAAGTTGTATCTGAAAGATTTAAATAACATTCGTGACGAAGTGAATACTTCGATTGAAAAGTTTTGTGACTTTACAGTCAAGCTTGCAAAGTTCAAATGATGAGATAAAACTTATGAAAACTGATATTTTAAAGGAACATAGTGAAAGTACTGCTAAGTTAATTGAGGAAGTAACACAATCCCGCGATATTATCCGTAATAGTCTTATAGAGGAGAGCACGCAAAGCAAAAAATCTATAAATGAGTTCCAGAGCAATATTAAATCTGACATAGACAGAATCAAGGAATTACTCAATAGAGTGGATGAAGATTTAAATTCTTTATCGAGAACAGAACTAGCCGAAGTATCCTCGAAACTACAATTAATAATGAATGAAATTCACGCTATGAAGAATGATACCCTTCAAGAACAAAAGAAGTTTCTTCTATGTTTACTAGAAGACTAGATGAAATCGAAAGAAGAGCTAAAAGATATAGTTTCTGAAGCGCAGACTGTAAGTCATGAAAAAGTAGAGCAACATACACAAGAATTAGAAAGTAAATTGGAAATGATGGAATCTTCGCTAAAACTATTGTTGCTCAATAGCGTTATGGAACAGATAAAGTAAGAGACTATAGCAAAGTTATTACAATAAGAAAATTTGAAAGCCCTCAGTACTCCCTATGAACCCAAAACCCTCAACAACTGAAAAACCTTACCCCATAAAGCCTCTACCCAAGATGATTATAATTATCTCGGCGATAAAACCTCCAAAACCCTGCGTATTTTTAGAGTTATACGATGAGTTTACCAAAGGCATCCAGTGAATAAGGTCGCGCTGGCCCGAAGTACCATGTGGACGAACGCTCTATTCAAAGGATATTGATGAAATCTGCATTTTCCTATCGGAAGTATTGGCGGACGGTAAGGAAGATGAATGCAAGACTCTTTATAGCAAGGCAGAAAAATGCTTTTAGGATGAATCGAAATAAGTCCTCTAAGATGAGCAACAGCCAAATCCTTGCAGTGTCTAAGATTATTTTGAATCTCTGCATTTCCGGAGAAGGAAGTTAATGAGATTTTACAGAAAATGGTGGATTCTTGTGTTCCTACTGAAAGTATGAAGTCTTGTACAGGAGCTTATTGGAAATGAGCGTTATCATTATGTGGAATACAGAAGGAAAGTCTTCAGGATAAGCTAGGGAAATCGGCTTGGCTATTCATGAAAAAGAATTTACTGTCAATTGACTACTGCAAGGGAAGTAGCAAGAGGGATAGAATTCAAAGAGAGTAGCGCCGGTATCCATTTTATTTTTCGGAATATTATTTCTACTTAAATGCCTTTATTATGGAAAAGAATGAAGAAGGGCGTTATCTGCGAGAAATATGACTTCCCTGCTATTTTCCGTCTGGATAGGATTGAAAAGTATAAGAAATGTAAAAGAAAGCTTCTTTTGAGCGAGGGCAGTGAGCGTTTTGAAGAGGGAGAATTCCGTAAACGAGTACAGTTTATGTATGGTGGAGATTTGCAACGAGTGCTCATCAAATTTTTACGGAGAAAATCCGAGCCCTATCACGGATCGATTACCTACTGCAAACCATTGTGAGCAGGGATTGGACTATTTCATTATCAAGGCAGAGGTTTACGGGAAAGGAATTTTGATGTGGCTCTTAAGTCAGGGAAAGAAGGTAGAGTCATTAAGCCCGGAAAAGCCTTCGCTTGGAATTGAAAAGAGTATTGAAGAGATGCTAAGGCTCTATCAAGGATAGCGTTCTATCAGAAGTGGTTTTTATATCATTGGAAAGCATAATATTTTCAAAGGAGGAATTAACAATGTCCCTATTACCGGACCATAGGATTTGTCCCCATTGTCATAAGAAATATAGCTTTAATCCCGATGTGGGAAGTTTAACTGTCCCATTGGTGGTCATCCTGCTCTGGGAGGAAAAGCAGATATCTCTTAAAGATTCAGGATCCCTTTGGGAAAGGGAGAATTTCTGTTTGGGGGAAAGAAAGTATCGCATGAACCATCATCCAATTGTTTTTGATTAAATTTAAAACATTGGGAGATGGTTCTTTTTCTTCCTGTAAAATCCTGTTTGATTGAAAGCATTTTCCTATGAACCCTCATTAAATCCTTTTAACCTTGTTAATCCCCTTTACTCCCCGATAAAAATTTTAGAAAGAATTAGAAAGAAAATGAATGACAGTATTTGTCCTCCTTAAAAGCTAAAAATCATCTTTATCTTCCACAGGAAGAGTAGATTTATACTCGCTTTCAGGTTCGAAGGAATTGCTCATCAAAGAGATAGGTGGTACTTCCGGACCGATATTTAAAAAGTTTTACAAGAATGTTTTTAAGGAGAATGAGTATGGAAAAAGCTATTGTTTGGAGATTTGGAAGATTGCCTGAATCCTGTAGAGGAGCTTTTGGATGGGCCGCAATCTGTGATGGAGGAGCTTTTTATGAGAACTTATCGGAATTTTGGAGATACGATAGGAGAGGGATTATCCTATATGGAAAGAGAATTGGGAGGATGAGCTGAGACAATTTCCGGAAACTTTTGGAGGACATGGATAGAGCCAAGGAAGAGCTTAGAAGGGATAGAGGATTCCCTGAAGGATTTGAGCTGGAATTAAAGGATATAGGAGAGCAGATTGAGATGGAATAGGTCAGCTTCCCAGAATCATTAGCGAAAAAGGGAGACTGGGAAAAGTGCTAAAGAGCTTCAAGGCTCCTTGCAGAGAGACCGTTTGTCCAATCGATACAGAATTGTGGATAGCGCTTCAGCAGCAAGCGATTGGCAGTAAAGAGGCTATGGAAGTCAGGCTGGACAGGCTTGCTGGGACATTTTCTGGAAGCAGGAGATGTGATCGCGTGCATAGACCCGGTTATGAGTATTGCGGGGTTTATATTGGAAATGTAAGAGTGATTCACTATGCCGGAGAAGGCGGCGATTTCTTAGGACCGATTTCTATTCATGAGGCGAGCTTTTTTCAGAGTTTATGAAGGATGGAGGTGAGTTTTATCTGCATTTTCAGGAAAAAGTCGCCGATAAAGATTTATCGTTCCGAAAAGCTGTATTCCGGAGACAAACTTCCCTTTGCCAATACCAAGGAGTACCGGATTTTTCTCGGAAGAGACGGTGAGAAGAGCCAGAGAAAGGGGTGGGAGAGGAAGAGTATAATCTGATCTTCCGAAATTGTGAGCATTTTGCCCTTTGTGTAAAACTGTGTGGAGGAGTCTCACCCAGGTAATCCATGGCACTATGCAGTGTCTTGCCTTTGGCCTGACCTGTGCGCCTGATTTTGCCCTTTGATCTTTCGGAACAGTAGGAAAGGGAGACTCTCATGGTTCTGTTTTTGAATATTCCTTACTGGCTCTTGGTCTTTCTTTTAGGGCTTATCGGTTTTTGGAAGGATAGAAAATACAAAGAAAAATACGAGGTCTGTTTCTATGAAAGCTGTAAGACTAAGGGAATCTTTTCTTTCCTCTATTTTGGACGAATTTTTGCCTGATGTTTTCTGGGAGGCTTTGCAGATATACGTTTTTCTTCATGGCTCTGCGCTTTCATCTTAGGAATCATGAGGCAGTCTTTAAAGGTTTCCAACTCCTATTTCTTCCAACTTTGCCTTTTACCGGGAAAAATGCTGAGAGCTGGGAAAATACTTGCAAAGGGCGGCACAAAGAGGCAGTAAGGATTTCACCCAAGTCTTTTCTTGTTTATGCTGGCTTTGATTTTTGTAGTAGCGGAAGGTTCTTTTGCGTGGATTAGTAGCTTCATTTGCAAGAAAACGGTAGCAGAAGCAAGAAACTTTACAGGGCAAAATGCAAAAATTTTTAGAGATGGTAATTAGATCCATCTTTTTGTTTTGTGGTCGACAGGTGATGCATGCAAAAGCCTCCGCATGAGGGAGACGGTTGGTTTTGCTATAAATCGCTTTTGTAGATGAAAAGCTACAGTGGCCACGTTTAACCCCTCAGCAGTACCGATGGCTTATAGAGGAGCTCATTGATCAGAAAGGCTATTCTTCCGGTAAAACCGGATCTGTATTAACGAGAGTGTTTTTCAAGTCGCAAGAAAAACGTCTCGCAAACATTACCCCCTTAGATGTAAGAGTTAATTACTCTAACTAATACACTTTTATGGTACTAAAAATGGAAAAATACTATTTTCAAAGATAAAATAAAGAATAAGCAAAAGGAGCAGGAGCCTAAGATTGAAAAGATTATAAAAGAATATCAGCGGGTTATTTAAGGTGCAGGATAAGCTGTTTGCAAAGCAAAATATTCTATCTTGCACTTTTCATTTAGGGACATCTTTTCTATCATATCAGAAGCTGTAAAAGAACTTACTGGCTACGTATTAAGGAATTAAGCTAATAACGATTGTTGTGGAAAAAGTTCAAATCGGCAGAAACTACTGCGAAATGTGAGTTTTCAGATATGCTCAGGCAAATTCTCTAAGAAAGAATTTTAGATGCAATTGAAAATGAGATATAAGATCGGTTTTGACATAACGTAAGCAAGACACTAATTTTAGCGTGGGAAAAATCTTCTAAAAATGCTATAATTTTCGTAGGAAAAAGTAGGGCGATGAATTAGCATGAAAGATATATTTATGGATACTGCAAACCATGTCCAAGGTGCAGGTTACCATTTCAAAGAGGATGCGAGATCTTGAATTTAGAAAATGGGATTATATACTTTTGTGAGTTAATAAAGATAGAGTTGAAATTAAAAATTCCAATGTTTTTATCGAAGAAAAGCATTAAGAAACAAAGGTGGTGAAATGACGATATGACGATAGATGAAATAAAGAAGTTAATTCAAGTCGGAGAAAAAGACAGATGTCGAATTTAAAGAATCAAAAATTGCTTTAACTAAAGATGTCTTTGATACAGTATGCTCTTTCAACAATAGAAATGGAGGACATATTTTACTTGGTGTAAATGATAAAAGAGAGATTGTTGGCGTTAGTAAAGATAGGGTTGATAAAGTAATTAAGGAATTTACTACGGCAATCAATAATCCACAAAAAGATGTATCCACCACTTTATTTGCTTCCTGAAGTCTTTGATATAGACGAGAAAAAAGTAATTTACATCAGAGTCCCTGAAGGTTATCAGGTTTGCAGACACAATGGAAAAATTTGGGACAGGTCTTATGAAGGAGACATCAATATTACAGATCATTCAGAGCTTGTGTATAAGCTATATGCAAGAAAACAAGGAAGCTATTTTGTTAATAAAGTATATCCTAATCTTGATATTGATTTTCTTGATGCTTCTGTCATTGATAAGGCTAAGAAAATGGCTGTTTCCCGAAATAAAAATCATGTTTGGGAAAATATGAGTAATGAAGAACTTCTTAGAAGTGCCAATTTGATTCTGACCGATCCGGAAACAAAGCGTGAAGGAATCACATTAGCTGCTATTTTGCTATTTGGAAAAGACAACTCTATTATATCTGTTCTTCCGCAGCACAAAACAGATGCGATATTTAGGGTTGAAAATAAGGATAGATATGACGATAGAGATGTTGTCATAACAAATCTGATTGATAGTTATGACAGGCTCATCGAATTTGGGCAGAAGCACTTGAATGATTTATTTGTATTAGACGGAATTGTAAATGTCAACGCAAGAGATAGAATACTTAGAGAGATAGTTTCCAATACATTGGCTCATAGAGATTATTCAAGTGGTTTTCCTGCAAAGATGATTATTGACGATGAGAGGATTACGGTTGAAAATAGCAACTTAGCTCATGGAATGGGGGCATTAGATTTACAAAAGTTAGAACCGTTTCCTAAAAATCCTGCTATATCTAAAGTATTCAGAGAAATAGGTCTTGCGGATGAACTGGGCTCAGGAATGAGAAATACCTATACAGTACACACAGCTTTATTCAGGACAAAAATCCATTATTTGAAGAGGGAGATATATTTAGAACGATTATTCCTTTAAAGAAGATAGCGACACAAAAGGTTGGTGGAGGGAATGTCGCTCACGATGTCGCTCAAGGTGTCGCTCACGATGTCGCTCACGATAAGATAGCCCTCGCAGAGTTTATCAAAGAAAAAGTGAGAAGCAATGGTAGGATTACAAGAAAGGCTATTGCAGATGAAGCTAGAGTTAGCGTAAAACTATCGAAAGAACTATAAAAAGAAATAGACAATTTGAATTATGTAGGAAGTGGTAATAATGTGTCATTGGGAACTTAATGATTAAAAAGCAAGTTGATTATACCTAAAAAGTGCTCGGTCTGAGCACTTTTTCTTTTGGGGTGTTTTTACAACCTTTTTGGGAAGAGCGTAAAGCATTTAGTTTTGTGGAGAATAATAGTTCTCAAATTAAAACACTATAATCTTTGATGCCTCGTTGGGAAACCAACGGGGTATCAGTGATTTTTCCGTACTTTTTTATTCTTCCACCTCTCCAATAATGTACATAGTCATTCGGGCGGTACAGAAGAGCTTATCCTCCTGTCTTTCACCGTCACGTCCTGCACTACCGTGGTTTTTGTCCCTTTGTGAAGAGCGTTACATTCCACAAAGAGCTTCGAGGCTCCCGCCGGGCGGACGTAATTGATGTTGCCGGAGAGGGTGACATTTTTCACCCCGTAAGCATAGGCGGCCATGCCAGAGGCAATATCACAGAGGGTATAAAGAGCCCCCCCGTGGACAGCGCCATAATGATTCAACATTTTCTCCGTAGCCTCAATACTGTAGAGGCAGTGTCCCGGTTCAATTTCTAAAAGCTCTATCTTGTCAAAGCCGGATAATTCTTGAATATGGGCACGAACGCCTCCATTACTTTTTCTCTCATTTTCATCCCCTTTTAAATCCCTATGTGCGGAAGAAATAGATGATTCTTCTATGCACCGGATTTATCTATACAACAGAATTGTTTTGTAAAATCCATAGCGAATACGGCTTTCCGGGAAAATGCTGAACGTGCTTTTAGCCGTTTCGAGCATTTAGTATAGCATTTCTTTCCTCCAGTTAAAATGCCTAATTGGGCGATTCCTAGTTTTTAATACTTGCTTGCGTCATGGGGAAAGTTTAGCTTATTTTACTTTCGTAATAGAAACTATACGAAAAACTCTAATTTTTTACAAAAGTTCTATAAACTTAAGAAAAATTCCTTTTTCAAGAAAACGAAACTACAGTAGTATGTGAACTGGAAAAAGCTCTATGAAAGGAGAATGATTATGAAGAAGCCGGACAAAAACAAGATGGGAAGAATTGGGAAGATGCTTGTCTTAGGAACAGCTTTACTAAGCATGGCAACACCCATGGCTGCTTTTGCCAAGACCGACAGAGTGGATACTCCGGGAACCTGGCGGAAGCAGGGCGAGAAATGGCAATTTGTCAGAGAGTACGGTGCAGCGGAAAAGGGATGGCTGGTGTATAAGAATGACTGGTATTATCAAAGTCCTGTTGAGGAGCTGATGGAAACAGGCTGGCTGAACCTTCAGGGAAAGACTTATTTTCTCAGTACGGAAAATAATGCAAGCTTCGGGTCATGTTGTAACGGGCTGGCAGTGGATTGACGGCTATTGCTATTATTTTGAAGAGGCGGATCAGGCGGATTACGGTGTTCTGTTCACCGGTGGTAAAACCAAGGATGGTTACTATGTGGATGCAAACGGTCGTTGGCTAAACGGTGCAGGAGGAGAGCCTGTTTATATCAGCGGTAAGGGATTGTCTGCGCAGTGTCCGATCAGCAGGTAGCCGGTGTCAGCCGTAGTATTCCTTCCGGAAATGCAGGTCAGGTGGTGAGTCGTCCGGCGGCAGTCGTCCGGCGGCAGCTCTTCCGGCGGTTCTGTAAGCAGAGGAGGCTCAGCAGCTCTTCCGGCGGATCCACAAGTGAAGCGGCTTCAAGCAGGTTCCGGCAACTCCATAAGCGGAAGCACTTTCCGAGAAATGACAGGAAATACAGGAGCTAACGCCGGTAATACAGGAGCTAACGCCGGTGGAAATAACAGCGGAAACAATACCGGAAACAATACCGGAAACAATACCGGTAACAGTGGAAATACCGGAAATACTGCTTTCTTTCCAAACCTTCCGAAGGAAGAGGATGGAAAGCCTGAGGAGAAGCTGGAACCGGAGACAATGGTAATACTGAAGAGAAAGCTGGAACTGAGACAACGGCAATATTGAAGAAAAGCCTGGAACCGAGACAATGGCCACACCGAAGAGAAGCCCGGCACCGGGGAAAGTGGAAAGCCGGAAGAGAATCCTACACCGGAACAACCTGAGGAAAAGAATGTTATTAAGCTGGTGGGAGAAGCCAAGGTTAATCAGGATGTGAAGCTGTATGTGTCTAAGGACATTATGGATAGCATCGCGTTTGTTTCCGTCGGTTTTCAGCCGGTTTTACCTGAGTCTCATAGAGAGAACGAGCCTAGCTACTCCTTGGATCGGGAAAAGCAGATTCTGACTCTTCCCAAGAGTCTGTTTAAGGAAAGTAAAACTTATGACATCTCTATCCAGGCAGGGGGGATTCAGCCTTTCCATGATATTAAAGTAGAGGTAAAAGACGATGGGAAGTACCTTTTACAGCAGAAAAAGGGTGAGCCGGAGGTGCTGAATAAGGGAATTCTTTTAGGCCCTACTTATGCAGCTTTGAATGAAGAAGCGGATTTACATGCTTTCCGAGTTACCTACGTTCCCGGAGAAGGAATGCCGGAAAAGCCCTGGTGGACAACGCGTTTAAAGTCTGTGGTGGTAGAGAAAACCCTCTATGAAAGAGTAAACCTCGAGAAGGAGTTTTTAGAGAAAAAGGATGTGTATTACATTGTGCCTGAGGATGCAGAGGAAGGCGCCAATACCATTCTTTTGTCCGATTCCGCATTTGAAGATAAGGAGAAATTTGATCTGATGTTGGAGTCCGGGAATCCTCTAGAGAGTGTGATTTGGGATATGAAAGGCTAAATCAAAGCGAAGGATTTTATTGTATTTTCATTCCGGCCGAAATATAGTAAGGAAGAAGTGACAAAAATATGCTCGGAATTCTATGCTAGCTAAAGCAAGCCTTTTTGCCTTAGGGGAAAGGGGCCTCACTTTAGCGGCAGAAGACCGGAAAGAGAGTACTAATGGAAGATAAAAATCTGGATCAAAAGCTTTCGGACAGTCATCCGGAAGAAACGAAAGTATCGGATACGAATACTGAAGTAGCGGACAAGCCAAAATCAAAGAAGAAAAAGAAGCAAAGCTTTATTCATTATCTGATTCCACGGTGTTGTTTATTTCATGATTGTCTTCGAGGCTTGTTCCTCCGGGACTTTCTGGAATATCAGCGGCGGAGGACGAATATGCTCTCCTGCAGGATCATATCGTGATTTCCGAGGAGCCGAAGAAAGAGGCGCGAAGAAAGAGAAGGCCAGGTGAGGAAGAATTTGATGATGAGCCGGAAGAGGAGCCTGTAGATTTGCTCCATCCTCATTTTCAGATTGACTACGGCGCTCTCTCCGGAGTAAATGGAGATTTCACCGCAGTTTTGCATGTGCCGGCCCTTTCCATCACCTATCCGGTGGTGAAGAGTAAGGACAATGAAGAGTATCTGCATAGAACCTTTGAGGAAAGGCGAACTTTGCCGGGATCTATTTTCCTGGATGCCAATGCCAAGGGAAGCTACGATCATAAGAATACCTTTCATTTTTCGGTCACAACATGAAGAATGGAACCATGTTTGGAAAGCTGAAGTATTTCCTGGGACGATCAGTTGGCAAACAGCAATCCTTACGTCTTTCTTTGCAGACCGGAGGGGATTACCCGCTATCGTATTTTTAGCTATTATTTAACGACGGTGGAAAGCCCCATTTACAATGACTTTGAAGGGACAAGGGCTATGACCAGTATTTGAGTCTGGTTCAGAGACTCTCCTCTTATAGAAATTATCCCAAGGACAGTATCGACTTTTCCCAGCGGCCGGATATCATCACCCTGTCCACCTGTTCAGGACCTTCCGGAGGAAACCAGCGCTTTATTGTGCAGGCGGCCCTGGAAGAGGTATATCAGAACGGATAATAGAAAAGTGAAATATCTAGAAAGAAGAAATAGTCTTGCCTGTGTTTTTTTCCATTTTAAGCTTTCGTAAAGCGAAGAATGGATTATATGCCACAGAGCTAGGCTGTTGATCCCTTTTAGAGCTGAATACTTTTGAAACTGCTCAACAGTCTATCGTATGATGACAAAATTTTTGATGGAAATCACCTATGTCTTTAAGAATCAAGGTACTGAAGCGGGTTTAGTTTCGCTGAAAAATATTAAATGTTAAAAGGTAAAAATCAATTGATATAATTATTTTTTAAAAATAGTTTGAAAAATACTTATACAAAATTAATAAACTAGGCGATACATTAAACAGAGATAGAAATTCCACTAGAAAACAAGTATCTCTTAAATAGAATAAAGATTTTTGTTTACCACCCAGTATAAATTATGAATGCACTCTCAGAACTTATATAAATAAAAGTGATAACAAATTAGAAAAAAACTTTTTAAGAAAACTGTTGACATAGCAAAGGAATATGCTATAATCCAAATTGTAAGTCATTTGGAACTCTTGCATAGGGGACGAGTAAGAGTGATCTCGACTTACCAGCAGATTCTGACCGGATCTGTTTGAGCAAAATCGGGGAAACCCGGTGACGCAAAGCTATAGGGCCTGTAATATGGCAGCCAGTTGCGATCTTCCAGTATGAAGATGTTACTCAACAAGTAAACAAACTCATTTCATCGAAGATTACGGTTAGCTGGCAACTAGAAAGGGAATTCTAGATGTCGGTTTTTTATTACTCGAAAAGAAAGTATGGAGTTTTTCTTTTCATCATATGGTGTCACCGTAAGATACGGTAGGACATCGGCAAACCCGGGGAAATCCGGCGACGCAAAGCTATAGGGACTGTAAAATGTCAGCCAGCTGCAATCAAGAACTCTGACCAGGGTGAACTGATTCTGCTTCCTGACTCTCTTTATGAAGGAGTTATCACATGAAAAAGTTAGTTATCAAACTTGTTGTACTTACAGCATTATTTACCGCATTTTTCGCTATGACTGCATTCGCCGCAAAGGGCGATGCTAAAGCCGCTTTTACCAAAGTTAACGAAATCAGAGTTGCAAACGGCCTTCAGCCACTTACTTGGAACTTCCAGATCGAAAACGCAGCTAAGGTAAGAGCTACAGAAATCGTTAGAAGCTTTTTTCTCATACAAGACCTGATGGATCTGCATGGTACACAGCTGACCCAAGCGTTCTTTACGGAGAGAACTTAGCACAGTATTTCGATGGCGCTGATGAAGTTGTAGTAGCTTGATGAATTCTCCGGCTCACAGAGCAAAACATCCTTAAGCCGGAGTTCAAGTCCGGAGCTATCTACACTGTAGAAGTAAATGGCGAAGTTTACTGGGCACAGGAATTCGGCATCTAAAGAAGAAGTATAAAAGAACTGAAAACGAAAATTGAAAAACTTTGAAAAATTGAAAGAGTAGTGAGGAAAGAGCCACCGAAAAATCATCGGCAGCTCTTTTTCGTTATGAAAAATTTTTCTTTTATCAAAAAAATGAAAGGAATTGCAAAGCGTAGCTTTTATGATAGAATACAGTACACCGTAGCAGTACCGGCAATACTTCATAAAGGGATAGCGCATGGATAGCAAGGAAATTCGAAACGGAACATTTATCGTACAGGTAAAATACACGGAGAATGAGACTTGGCAAGGAAAGGTTACCTGGGCAGAAAAGAATAAGAGCTCAGTATTTTCGGAGCGCTCTGGAGATGCTGAGTTGATGGACAAGGCTCTACTGAGGAAGATTTCGGATGAGGAAGAAGAGGAATAAGAAAGCTGGAAGGCACTCAGATAAGTTGAAAAGCTTAGTTTGTCAGAGGTTGTTGCGAATCAGGCAATAGGACAGCGGTGAAGGAGACTATGGAAAATCAATTGGAAAGGCTTTATGCCATAGACTTATTAGGCATTCTGGTCCATAAGTATCAGGATGGTCAGCTTGAGGGAGAAATCATTCATCAGTATAAAGAGGAAAGCACTCTTTTTGTGTACTGATTTAATCAAGAAGATGGAGTTTCAGTACGATGAGTGGGACTATCCCCAAACCTCCACCAGAGACCGGAGCTGGAAAGAGAGAAGTATAACTATCCCAATCGTAAGGGAAAGAAACGTCTTCCGGATGAGGCGGGAACTTTGGAGAAAGTTTCCCCATTATTCAGAAAAGAGGGAAGCAGAGTACCTTCTTTATTCATACCAAATATCGGCAAAATGCCACCTGGCAGGGTGATATTTTTTTCGTGGAGGAGGAAGCCTGCTTCCCCTTTAAGAGTGTACTTCGGATGCTTCAAATCATGGACCGGGAAATGAGAAAGGACTCAGGGGAAAGATGCATAAGAGGGAGAAACGTAGAGCTTTTTTCTCTGCATAAGAGAGAAATTTTTCGAAAGAGAGTCGATAAGAGAACTGCTTTTTTTCGGCAAGCTTTCTATCTGCCTCTTTTTTTGTTTATTCTTTTTTTTGCGTTTGCCTTAAGTTCCTGTGGAAAGAAGAGCACCGGCAAGATTCAGGGAAGGGAAATCCGCTTTGGGAATTGACCGGGACAATGCACCCTTCTCCCTACCTTGATGAAGAGAAAAACCCTGCCGGCTTTGATGTGGAGCTGATCGAAGCCATTGCCAAGCGGGAGGGCTTTTACCGTAAAATTTGTTCCCATGAACCCCTCGGCTTTACAGTCTTCCGTGGTAACCGGCACCATTGTCGGGGCTATGGGAGGAATTGAAATTGAGAAGAAAAAGCAGCTGAGCTTTTTCGGAGGCTTACGGAAGTTCTACCCTGGGACTTTTATACGGAAAGGATTCTTCGGAAACGAAGGAGCAGTCATCTGTACCCATGGGCAGGTCTTCGGAATCTGAGGATCAGCCTTCGGTATCGGAAAAGCAGTCTTCGGCATCGGAGCAAATGCCTTTTTACAGGGAAAGAGCATTCTGGTCAAGGAGGGAAGCGGTACTGCGACCTTTTCTGGAAAGCATCCGGCAAAAGGAAGGTTTTTCTGCTGGTGGTGCAGGAAAATCAGGATCTTATCCGGGAATGGCTGGCAGGAAACGGGGGATTTTATTGCGGAGGATCTTCCGGTTTTGGAGGCTATGAAGGAAGAAATTTCAAAAATTGATGAGCAGGAAGAGACGAAGACGATCTTCCTCCGGATCTTTTGGCTAAGCGAATTGGACTGCAGAAAGAGAAAAATAGCAGGTGGGGCAGGAGATAGAAATATTTTTCCTTAAAAGAGGAACAGCGTTACGGCCTGATGGTGGAAAGGCCAGAATAAAGAGCTGCTTCGTGCCTTTGTTCGAGGGCTGAAAAAAAGATGAAGGAAGACGGAGAGTGGGAGACACTTACGAAAAATACTTCTTTTTCTTCCAATTCAAATCTCCCAGTAAAATGCTATGAAATGCTTGACAGAGAAAAAAAGCTGTTAGCATAGCAAACAATTCAGTTTTGATGAAGGAATTTTTGAGAAAGGATTGTTGGCAGGATGAGAAGAAACAGAACAGAAATCAATATGATGAATTGCTGCTGTTGCTGTTGCCGTATGCATAGTCATAGGGCTTTTTGCCGTGCCAGCTGATTCTGAGGATATTTTTGTGGATATATTTCAGCGAGCTGTTTCGGCAGCTCGCTTTTTTGTTTTTTATGACGACCTACGCAGAGCGTGAGATTTCTCATTTTTAAAGAGTGTTGCGGTAAAAGCGCAACAGTTTATTTTTCAAGAAAGAGTGCTGCGGCAAAGCGTGCAATAGTTCATTTTCAAAAAAAGAGTTCTAAGGGGAGAGTATTTTTGATATTGGGTTTATAAAAACAGTACATACCGATGTATGTGGAGGCGGGAAAGCTGACCCTGGGCATTGCCTTTCTGGGGATTTTGTTTTCCTTACTGATTGGTTTTGCTGCCAGCTTGATTTTGTACTATAAGGTTCCGCTTTGGCGGAGAGTGGTGCAGATTTATGTGGAGCTTAGCAGAAATACGCCCCTTTTGGTGCAACTGTTTTTTCTTTATTTCGGCTTGCCGAAGCTGGGAATACGTTTCAGTTCGGAGCTTTGCGGGGTTATCGGCTTAAGCTTTCTGGGGGGAGCCTATATGACGGAGGCCTTCCGTTCAGGACTTTCCACCGTGCAGAAGATTCAAAAAGAATCTGCCCAAAGCTTGGGGCTGTCTAAAGGACAGATTATGCGTTACATCATTTTCCCGCAAGCCTTTATCGGTTTCCATTCCGGCTATCGTGGCAAATATGATTTTCCTGATTAAGGAAACCTCGGTATTCAGCGGAATCGCCCTTGCGGATCTGATGTTTGTCAGCAAGGACTTGATCGGCCTGTACTATAAGACGGAGGAAGCCCTGCTGATGCTGGTAATTTCTTATCTCATCATGCTTCTGCCCCTCAGTATTTTGGGAAATGTTTTGGAAAGGAGGATGCGCATTGCTTATGTTTAATATTTTTACTCTCGGCAAATGCAGAGAAGCCTCCGGTATATACCATCCTTTTTGCGGGGAATAATTTTCAACGTCTTTTGTGGGGGCTCTTTGTTACTCTTCGAGTCAGCCTGATTGCGGTTTTGCTTTCCCTTCCCCTGGGGATTCTTTTCGGGCTTTTCATGAGAAGGAAGGACCCGATAAGTCGGGGAATCAGCCAGCTTTATCTGGCCTTTATCCGGATTATGCCGCCGCTGGTTTTACTGTTTTTGGTCTACTGGAACGGCAAGGATTGCGGGCTTTTCATCTTTCCGGAGAAGCCTCCGGAATTCTGGTCTTTACCCTCTGGGGTACGGCGAAATGGGAGACCTGGTTCGAGCAGCCATCGGCAGTATTCCCAGACACCAGAAGGAAAGCGGCAGGAGTCTTGGCTTTAAGTTCTTGGCAGATTTACCGCTATATCATTATTCCCCAAACGGTAAGACGCTTGATTCCTTTAAGCATTAACCTGATTACCAGAATGATTAAAACCACTTCTTTGATTGTGTTGATTGGCGTGGTGGAGGTGCTGAAAACAGGGCAACAGATTATCGATGCCAATCGTTTCCAATATCCGAAGGCTCCATTGTGATTTATGCGGTGATTTTTCCTCTACTTTTATCGTGTGCTTTTCCCCATTTCTCAGCTGGGAAAAATATCTGAAAAGAAGCTTAAGGTATAGGATTATAGAAAGGAAACTATGGAAGAAATCGTACAAGAACAGCTTTTAGAGATAAAACATCTGGAAAAAGCTATGAGGATGACAGCTCTGTGTTAAAGGATATTTCTTTATCGGTGAAAAAGGGAGAGGTGGTGGTGCTTCTGGGGCCCTCCGGCTGCGGTAAGTCCACCCTGCTTCGCACCATTATGGGTCTGGAGCGTATTCAGGGGGAGAAATCCTTCTGGAAGGAAAAAATATTGTGGGAAAAAGTGAGGAGGCTCGAAAAGAGCGGCAGAATCTGGGAATGGTTTTTCCAAAGCTATGACCTCTTCCCTCACATGAGTATCATTGAGAACCTTCTTCTGGCGCCCATGAAGGTGCAGGGCAGAAAGAGGGAGGAGGCTGTGCAGGAAGCCCAGGAGCTTTTGGCCAGAGTCCATCTTTCCGATAAGGAAAATGCCTATCCCTCCATGCTTTCCGGAGGGCAGAAGCAGAGAGTGGCGATTATTCGTTCTCTGATGATGCATCCGAAGTTGATGCTGATGAGGTCACTGCGGCTCTGGACCCGGAAAATGGTGCGAGAGGTTTTGGATGTGGTGATGGAGCTGTCGGAGCAGGGCCTAACCATGCTGATTGTGACCTCATGAAAATGGCTTATGCCAAGGCAGTGGCGGATAGAGTGCTGTTCCTGGAGGGGGAAAGATTTTAGAAGAAAATACCCCTGGAGAACTTTTTCCAAAAACCCGATACAGAGAGAGCACAGCAGTTTTTACAAAATTTTTCTTACGTGTCCTCATAGACATGTTGGAAGATAAATGTTTATTCCGGAGACCCGGAGAGAGGAGAAAATATGAAGAAAAATGTGATTTTTAGCGGAGTGGCGATTTTAGCAGCCCTTTTCCTGGCAAAGCCTGCGGAGGCGGAAAGAAGGCGGAAGAGGGACAGACTACTGCAGCTACGTGGAGCAGGGCTCCAGAAAGGCGACAGAGCAGGCAGGAGAAAAGGCGGAAGCGAAGACAGCTGAAACCGATGGAAAGTCCAGCTTTAGAACCGTAGATGAAATTAAAGAACCGGTGTGATTCGTATCGGTGTGTTTACGGATAAGGCACCCTTTCGGTTATGTGGATGAGAAGGGCGTAAACCAGGGCTATGATGTATACTATGCCCACAGAATTGCGGATGACTGAGGGCAAAGGTGGAATTTCACTTTCGGATCCCGCTTCCCGTGTAGAGTATGTTTCTACCGGAAAGGTGGATATTACTCTGATGAACTTTACCGTAACCAAGGAAAGAGCGGAGAAGGTGGATTTTGCCCTTCCTTATATGAAGGTGGCTCGTGCGTTTCTCCGGACAATGCGGTGATTAAATCTGTAGATGAGTTAAAGGGAAAGACGCTGATTATTGCCAAGGGAACCACTGCGGAGACTTATTTTTGAAGCAAACCATCCGGAAGTGAAGTGCAGAAGTATGATGCCTATGGATGCTTACAATGCACTCTGGACGGAAGAGGAGATGCTTTCTCCACCGATAACACCGAGGTCATTGCTTGGGCCAAGTCCAATCCGGGCTTTACCGTTGGCGTGGAGACCTTGGGAGATTATGATACCATTGCCGCTGCAGTAGCTAAGGGTAATGAAAGTCTTCTGAACTTCCTGAACGAGGAAATTGAAACCCTTGAAAGGAGCAGTTCTTCCATAAGGATTATCAGGAAACCCTGAGCCTGTTTTCGGTTCCGATACCGATCCGGACAGTATTGTAGTAGAGGGTGGAAAGCTTAGCTAAATTGTTATGCGTTTCAGTGATATAAAAATATTTTTGTAGAAAATAATTAACATTTTAGCAAAATATAAAAGAGAGAAAAGAGGGATTATATCTCTCTTTTTGACGATAGAGGAAGAAGGTTTAAACTGCTTCCTTCAGGGAAACAGCTTGGAAGGACAGCAGGAAACAGTTTCGATGGATGAGCAAGGATGCTCGTTGCGTGTGGAAGGAGTCAATTGAATACAGAACAAGAACTTCTTCCGGGATGGATGAAGGAAAAAGGACAGCTTAGGCAGTATTTTCGAGGATCCCTTTAGCAAGACCGTAAAAACCAGGCCTTTCGATTTGGCTAGAGCGGTATATGGAAGTAGGGACAATGCGATTTGACTTCAATATTATAGATTTTTAAATTATACAATGAGCGCTCTGGCTTCGAGGCGGGAGATGCTTTGATTCTGGCTATGGCTAAGATCTTTGAAAAATATTTTCCTTATGCCCTGATTACCAGAATGTATGCGGACCAGTATGTTCTATTAACCCCAAAGTTCCGGACATTATGAGGCGATATCCGAAGGTGAGAGCCGCTATCAAAAGCTGGATCTTCCCATGGCTTTGGATTTTTAAAGCGGAATCTGCTTTGTCCGGGAACAAAAGAGCATCAGCACGCTATGTGACAAGGCCAAAAATCAGCTCAGACAGTATCAAAAAGAACGGGAAAGTTTTCCTCGTTATTATGATGAGGAGCTGGGACAGCTTCGACCAAACAAAGATATATTGTGGATCATATTGAGGAGGCTATGGCAGAGGGCTATATCAAGGTCTATTATCAACCTCTGGTACGGGCTTTGACCAAGGAAATCTGCGGTTTCGAGTCTAGTACGTCTGGAAGCGATCCCTCATTACGGCTTCCTCCTGCGGAGTTTATTCCGGTTTTGGAAGAGTATATTGATCCATAGGCTGGACCCAGCAGTGCTGGAGAAAATCTGTCAGGATTATCAGAAAACCAAGGAAGAGGGGGCAGTTTTGGTGCCCGTTTCTTGAATCTTTCTCGAATGGACTTTCGAGCTTTGTGACGTTTTCCGGGAACTGGAAGAGCGGATGACGAAGTATCAGGTACCCAGAGAAATGTTGACACTGGAAATTACCGAGTCGGTTTTAAATAAAAGTCAGCTTCTTATCAGTGCCAGATTAAGCGCTTCCATGAGGCAGGCTATAAGGTTTGATGGATGATTTCGTTCCGGCTACAGCTCTTTGAATATTTTGAAGGATTTTCGATTTTGATCTGTTGAAAATCGACATGTCTGCTTCTTCGGGAATTCAATGAGAAGTCCAAAAAGATTGTCAGTCTCCATCGTGACATGGCAGAAGATCGGCATTCGCACCCTGGCAGAGGGTGGAAACAGAGGAACAGCTGGAATTCTTAAGGAAATCGGTCGTGAGAAGTCAGAGGCTACATATCGGAAAGCCTGCGCCCCTACCTGGAAAAGCATTATGCAATGTAAGGAAAAAGGATTTCTTTGAGGCGGCTTGGAAGAGAAGGACAACGATGATCTTGAAATGTAAATCTTATGGGATACGAATTCTTCCGTAGCGGAAAGGAAACGGATGGCGGGGAGGAAGAAGGATTTTCTAGCCATTGTGGAGCGAATGGGAGATCGTGTGGAGTTTCTCTATGTGAATCCCCTTGAAAGGGAATTGTCCATTATGGAAGGTTTAAATTCCGGCGTAGCCCAGGAGATTCTCAACAACAGGAAGAAGAGATTTATCGGAGCATCCGGCATTATCTGGATGACCTGTCAAAGGGCTTGAAACAGGATTGGACACCATGGGAGGCGATGCCTTTTTCGCTATTCGAGGTAGGGAAATCAGCATATTCCGGGGAGAAATGTCACCTTGTGAATTTGCAGGTTTTTCAGGGAATTTCTAAAGCTGAAGCAGAAGAAAATGATGGAAAGGGTCAAGGACTTGTACCGAGGCTATGAGCTGGTGCTTTTTGACCGATCCCGGCAGAGGCAGTGCGGAAATTTCTATGAAAAGAAGGAACTTATTCCTTCTATGGAGGGGAAGATTTTTGGAAGAATTTGCAGGGCAGGTATTTTTCCAAAGAAGAAAGCAAACGTTTTTCCGCTTTTTGCAAAAAGAACAAAAAGGATTAAGGAAAGTGAATTTGCAAAGGAAGATTTTTCCTGCAAAGAATCCCGGAGGGGGCACTCATGGTTTTTGATGGTCAGCCTGAAAACCCTCGGAGCTGGAGCAAAAAGGGAAATATTTTGGTGAGCATCCGGAAGATTTATAAGGACAGCATTGCCGCATTGATTCGCAAAACTCTTTGGAAGAAAGAGAGAAAGACAAGGAAGAAGTAAAGGGAGAAGAAGTATGTCTTATAAGGATATGAAGTTGCGGTAAGTTTATTTTTACACTGGTTCTCATGACGATTATGGTTACACTTAATCGGCTTTAACAATTTTCATTTTTGAAAATGAGGACATGATGGTGAATGACTTTTGTGCAGATTGAGTATGACAACATGAAGTCTCAGATGAGGCGAAAGGATATCCAGAGTATCAATAAGCTGCTTTACTTTTGGCCATGTATGATACTGCCAACAATCCGGTAAAGGAGCAGAGAGGACTTTTGACAGTCGTTTTAAGGATATGCGATAAGCTTTCTCCAAACTGGAAAATACTCTGGAGGATAAGACTTTATTAGAGAACTCTTCCACTGCAATGGATGCTTTGGAGAAGGACAGCTATGCCCTTCTGGATATGCTGGATAAAGGAGACACGGCAGGAGCGATTGCTTCCTATCAACAGGGCTTCAATACGGTTACCTCCGAGAACTTTGTATCCGCCCTGTCTGCAGTAGGAAAAGCTTTCCGATGAGCACTCTGAAAGCGAAGATCCAGGAGGCCAAGGATATGCGGGTGAAAGAAAGCTTTGCTTTTTGGGCGTGGTCTTTGTCATCGTGATTCTTCTTTGTGTCTTTGCCTTCCTGAAGCTGCAAAGAGATATTACCGGAAGAATCGGTACGGTTTCCAAGGCGATTAAAAGAATGCGCAGCGGTCATTTAAATATTGCTTTTAATAAGAAGTATATCGAAGCGACGAGCTGGGAGAGAGTAGGATGACTTCTCGCCCTCGTCCGGAGAATTGAAGAAGATTATTACCGACATTTTGTGCGGTTTTATCCGAGATGAGCAAAGGAAACTTTGCGGTACAGTCCATGGATGAAAATATGTATGTGGCGGATTATGCCAGCATTTTTACAGTCCCATAGGGAAATTAACCAGAACTTGAAGAATGTTTTCGGCTCCATCAATCAGGTGGCAGCGGATGTAGAGTCCGGTTCCGAGCAGATTGCCAACGGCTCCTGTAGCCCTTCTCAGGGCGCTACAGGGCAGGCTCCACTCTGGAGGAGTTAAGCGCCAGCATTTATGCGCTTTCCACAAGAATCAGCGCCCAGGCACAGAAGGCGGGCAATATAGAAAGCTATTTCGGAGAGGTTTCCGAGAAAATTTCCGATGAAAATCAGCAGATGGGCGAGATGCTCCTGGCTATGGAGGAAATCGAGGATAAGTCCAATCAGGTAGAGCGTATCATCAAGGCCATTGATGACATTGCTTTCAGACCAATATTCTGGCGTTAAATGCAGCCATTGAGGCGGCAAGAGCCGGGGTTTACGGTAAGGGCTTTGCCGTGGTAGCGGATGAGGTTAGAAACTTGGCAGGAAAAGTCCGCGATGCGGCCGCAGAGACCTCTGTTCTGATTGAGAGCACCATCAATGCGGTGAAAAAGGGTGTAATATCGCGATCACGCCGCAAAGACACTGGGCGATGTTATGGACGGCTCTGAGAAGAGTAAGGAAATGGTGAGTGAAATTGCAGGTTCCATGGTAACGGATGCGAAATCCATTTCTGAAGTAAGTGAAGGACTGGAAGAGGTTTCCAAGGTGGTACAGCAAAAACAGTGCCACTCTGAGGAAAGCTCCGCTTCCAGTCAGACTCTGAATGAGAATGCGGCTTCTGAAGGAGATGATTTATTCAGGTTTAATACCCTCTCCCGCATAAAGCCATGGTAGGCAGAACCGATAGGAAGAAAAGAAAAATAGTTCATTATGTAGAAATAAAAAGATATCTTTCTATATAATAGCGGTATTGTTATAAGAATATACAGGCAAACTCTCTTGGGAAAAGAAGGGGTTTTCTTGAAAAAGAAGAGGAGCGTTTTTAAGGCTTTGGAAAAATAAGGAAAAGCAAAGCCTTTGGACGAAACGGACGGAAAGAACAGGGAAAAAGGAGGAAGGCCTTATTTTCCCTTGCTCTATTGGGGAAAAGGAGTGCATATGGAAAAAGAATGGCAAAAAGAATAGACAAATTTTCCCTGCTTTATTGGGGAGAATTTGTCTATTTTCATGAGCAAAAATGTAAAGGGCAAGCAGTTATAAATTAAGTTTTTTCCTTCCTTTTCATAAGAAAATGCGAAGATTTTTCAGGAGGGAAAAACAGAGACTTTGTCATTACGGAAACAGTTTGTTATAGTACCATGGATTTAATATTAAAAATCGTAAATTCAGTTCTTGTGCTTATTTTTCCTTTTGGGAGAAAATAAGATTTCCCGAAGGTCTCAGGAAGAGCTAAGAAGTGAATCAACGTTTACTGTATTTAGAGGAAAAAGGATGAACGTATCAGATTTCATCAGTCCCTTATCATCTTGGAAGATTGGAAGTGTAGGGAGCATTGACCAGGGAACTCAGGTAGGAGGAACAGATGGCGCAAGACTTTTTAAGGACGTGTTTCGTTCTGCCATTGACAATGTAAAGACCAGCCAGCTGGATGTGGAAAACAAACAGTATCTCCTGGCTACAGGACAATTATCCGATGCCCACAGCTTACCCATTGCGGAGGCGAAGGCGCAAATCAGTTTTGGACGTATTGGTATCACTCAGAAATAAAAGGCGTTGAAGGCTATAATGAATTGATGAAGATCAATTTATATGATCAGGAATAGGAGAGTTTGCAGGTAAAAGCTCAAGGAAATGTGGCAGAATCTGGTCTGCTAAATCAAAAATTACTAGGCATCATTGCGGGAATTACCGTAGTGGTTATTGCCGCTGCTGTCTTCCTCTTGGCAAGAGGGCAGAAAACCGAATATCAGACCCTGTTCTCTTCCTCAGTCAGGAGAGCCCAGCAGATTGTTTCTTTTGCAGGAACAGAATGTCCCCTATCTCTATGACGGAAAGTCCGGAGCCTCAAAGGTACCCTCCGAGTCTGTGGATACCTTCAGAGCACAGCTTTTGTCCGTCGCCCAGAAGTCTGGATTTGCTTACGATATGTATATCGGAAACTCTGGTCTTATGACCACCGAGTCCGATAAAAACAATATACCCTGTATGATTTTCACAGGATCGTTTGGGAGCGACCATTCGCCTCTTTGATGGGTTCGGATCGAAGGTTGACCATTGCCGAAGGACCGGATCAAACCCTATGCCATTGAGGATGAGAATCCGGTACAGGCCAGCGCCAGCGTGGTGGTGACCATGGAGGAGGGACAGAGTCTTTCCGAGAAAGAATGCGGAAGCCATTAAAAACCTTATTGCAAGGTCGGTAAAGGGAATGAACTTTTTACCAATGTTTCCGTTTTTGACGCGGGTACTATGGAAGAGGTGGCAGATGCGGAGACAGTGCCAGCGGTTCCGGTACCAGCATGGCGAACTCTGACCACCACGGTGGAAAAACAATATTGCCAACAATATTAAACGGGTATTGGGAAAGATTTACGGAGGAGAAAAACCTGGCGGTTTCGTAGGGAACCCTGAATATGGCGAAGCTGATTCAGGAGAACACCCAGTACACCGTACCGGGAGAAGACAGAAGCCACGGATAAAAGAGGCTTACTGAGCAATGAAGAGGTAGCCGGGGAAAATGCCGGAAACAGCGGGAAAACGCTGCCGGTGTGGCCAGAGCGGATGCCAATGCGGACACCCCCAGATATACCACCCAAAAACGGAACGCCCTACGACTACGGACAATTATTCCAACTCCAGTGCCACCAGAGAGTGGCTTTTACATCGCTAAAGGAGCAAAAAGAAATTGCTCCCGGTGTTTTGGAGGATGCTTCCGTGGCGATTGTCATCAATACGGATGACAACAGTATTCCGGAAAGCGATTTGATTAACCTGGTGGCGGATGCTGCGGGAATCAAGCGGGATGAGGCGGCGGATAAGATTACTATTCTTCGTCTCTGAATAAGACCGCGGTACAACAGACTACAGAGGAGAAGAAGCCGGCAGAAGAGCCTAAGACTCTCCTGAACCAGTTCCCGTTGTGGGCACCGATCGGAGCGGCGGTATCCGCATTCTTACTGATTTTGATTCTGTTGATTTTTGATTCTTCGTGGAAGAAAGAAGAAGAAGCTGAAGAAGTTGGCACAGGAAGAATGGAAAATGCAGCGGACTCAGTATAGAGCAGCTCACGGATGAAATTACACCGGTAGAGGATGATGAAGATGAGCTGATCGCTGAGGGCAAGATGGCTCACGGCATGAAGTTGAAGAAGGATCAGCGAATTTACGGATCAGAACCTGCAGGTAGTGGCAAAGCTTATTCAAAGCTGGATGAGAGAAGAGGAGCAAAACCTTGGCAGAAAAACAGCACGATCAACAAGAAAAACAAGCTAACCCCATCGATGAAAATCAGGACTTTGTCCCAAAAGCTTACAGGAAAAACAAAAAGCGCCCTTGTGGTGGTGTCCCTGGTTCGATCGTGCCTCCCAGATCTACAGTATTTGGGGAGCATGATATCGAGGAGTTAACCTTTGAGGTGGCAAAATGGGAAAACCACCAACTCTATGGTGGAGACAACCTGGATCAGTTCTACTGTCTTTGTCTTACCCATAAGATGATGACAGATGATGAATGGACTATGCCAAGGCGGTTTTGGAAAAGGCCTTCGAGAATCCATGCCAAATCCCCTTTTGACAGAGTTTTCCCAGACCTTGGCTTCCAAGCCTTTAACTTTTTGCAAAGGGAGATCCCAGGCATTGTTATCCCTGCTCAAAACGAGCGTCCCCAGGTTATCGCCCTGATTCTTTTCCTTATATGGAGTCTGGAGCAGGCAGCCCAGATTTTGGAGAACCTGCAGGAGGCAAAAGCGCATTCCTACGGTTATAGCTATGGCAAAGATGGACAGAGTTTCCCCGGAAGCCATTTCCATCGTGGAAGAAGAGATGAAGCGGAAAGTTCGATACCATTATCACCAGTGAGGACAATATGAACCTGGGTGGTATTGACTCTGTAGTGATGATGAACCACATTGACAGAAGTAACGAAAAGAAGATTTGTGACGAGCGGATGTTACCGACCGGATCTTTCCGCAGATATCAAGGACAAGATGTTCGTCTTCGAGGATATCTCACCATGGACGATCGTTCTGTAACAGAGATTTATCCGGGATTGTGACCTCAAGGATGTGGTATTCGCCTTGAAGACCGCAAATGAAGAGATGAAGCAGTCTTCTTCAACAACATGTCCCAGCGTGCATACGGAAACGTTAAGAGGATGATGGAACTCCAGAAATGTCCGCTTGAAGGATGGAAAGATGCACAGCACGTATTGTTAACCTGATTCGTCTCTTAGAGGATAAGGGAGAGGTAATCATTAATAAGGGAGGCGATGAAGACAATGTTCTCGTCTAAAAAAGTGATTCGCTCGGCTAGCAATAGCCAGCTTTCCTCCCTTTTGAGAGACCTTGAAGAGCTGAAGATTCAAGAGGAGGAAAATGGAAATTTGCTTTCCTCCGAAGATAAAGAAGAGGAGGAAGAGCCGAAGATGCTCTTCCTCTTCCGGGAAACAAAAGGCAGAGTGACCCCTACCATGAGACCTTCGTATTTGGCTTTGGAAAGCCCAGAGAATTATGGATGCGGCGGAAAGGAAGCTAAGCTTTTAAAGGAAAAGGCAGGAGGAAGAGGCTATCAGGCCGGCTTTCAAAAAGGGCTTAGAGGCAGGAAAGGCGGAGGCCGAGAGAAGGTCATGGAAGAGCATGCGGAGGAAATGGAGAATTTCCGTATGGACATGAACCGCTGCCTCGTATGGTAGAGGACGCCGAAAACAGAGCGTCTTTTACCGTTATATGGATGAATTAAAGGATGGCTATGCGGTGGCGGAAAAGGTTATTTTGGTAGCCTCCGTTCCTCCGGGAGAAGTTATTCGAAGAATGATTTTAAAAAGAGGCGGAGCGTATCAAGAAGACTGCATGGCTGAAAAATACATATTGACCGTCTGGATTATGAAATGCTGGTGGAGACCGACGGAGAGTGGACAAATGAATTAAGCCAGATTTCGACAACATCAAGTCGGTGATTGTAGAGAAGGAGGACCTCGGCAAAACTGATTCTGGAAACTCCGGATGAGATTGTAGATGCCAGCATCGACACCCAGATGGAAAAATTTAAGGGAGAGATTGGGACGATTGGATGCCCAAGAGAGTGAGTAAGGATGTCGAAAATATTCTTTCCACGATTAAGAAGATGGATACCGTGGAGAATATCGGAAAAATCGAGAATATCGTAGGAATGTCTGGAAGCCTCCGGCACCGGAAAGTCCAGTATCGGAGATATTTGCATGATTTATAGTGATGAGACGGAAAGCCAGGTGGCCGCGGAAGTCGTGGGCTCAAGGGAGACTGCAGCTTATGACCATAAGACTCTGTCAGGGAGCATCACATCAGGCGCCTTGTACGGAAATACAAGAAGGCGCCTCGTGTTCCTGTGGGGATTTTTGAAGGGCAGTATCGATGCCCAGGAACGCATGGATGGGGGAACCTCTTTCCGAGAGAGCGATTTATACCGTGAACAATTCCTATATGAACCCTTTGGATAGACCGCCTTATTCGAGAGAGAGCTGCACTTCGGAATTAAGGCCATTGACGGCTTTAAACACCGTAGGTAAGGGACAGCGTATCGGCATCTTCGCCGGATCCGGAGTAGGTAAGTCCACTCTGATGGGCATGATTAGCAGAAATGTTAAAAGACTGACGATATAACGTCATCGCCCTCGTGAGGGAGAGCGTGGACGAGAAATGGAATTCTAGTGGAAAAGGACATGGGAGAAGAGGAATGAAGCGTACTGTACTGGTGGTGGCTACCTGACCAGCCTGCCATGCTTCGTTTAAAAGCCCCACTTGTGGCCACAACCATTGGTGGAATATTTTCGGGACAGGGGCATGGATGTGCTTTAATGATGGACTCTTAACCTGTTTTGCCATGGCCCAAAGAGAAATCGGTCTGGCTACCGGAGAACCCTCCAATGCCAGAGGCTATACCGATTTATGCGGAGTTCCCCGTTTACTGGAGCGGGCGGGCGCCTTTACGAAGGGCTCCATCACCGGCGTATATACCGTGCTGGTGGAAGGAGACGACACCAACGAGCCCATTGCGGATACGGTCCAGCGGTATCTTTGGACGGACATATTGTGCTGTCCGTGCACTGGGCTGCGAAAACCATTATCCCGCTATCGACATCGGTAGAGTATCTCCTGATTGATGGCGGAGCTGGTATCTCAGGAGCACAAAAACTATGCCAGCAGAATGAGAAATACTCTGGGACTTTACCATGCGGATCTTATCGCCATCGGTGCTTAGCAAAAGGGCACGGATCCCAAGCTGATGAGGGTCAGAAAAGTATCCGCCATCAATGATTTCTTGATGCAGGGGAACGGAGAAGCATTTTTTCACGAAGATACGGTTATGCAAAATGAAGGAAATTACTGATATTGGATAAGGCAACTAAATTTTTAAAGATGCAGAAAGGCGGAACCAAATTGAAAAATTCAAGTACAGTTTGGAAAACAGTCTATCAATTTAGCTTCCAAGTCTTAGACAAGGTGAAGGAAGAGTATGCCATTACAGCAGGAAGTTTTGAATCAGCAGTCTGATTAATCGCCTTTCAGGAAGAGTTGTTTCACTACGAAGAGGAATTTGAGCGAGTGAAGAGGAAGGCGCTTCCATTGAAACCATTATGATGTGCTGTCAATGGCATCGAGCGAATGGAAAAACGCAGGAAAGAGAAAGATGAGCTATCCGACGTACCGTTATTGCTGCAGAAAAGAAGAGAGGTGATTAAGGCCAACGTAGACACCAATGCCTTCGAGAAACTCTAAGGAGAAAAAGCTTGAGGAGTATCGTGATTGACAGAAGGCAGAGGAACAGTTTATCGAGGAATTCGTCTCTCACGCAATGAAGGCATAGGTACAGGAGTATATGGCAGAGATGACAATTCAAAAGTCAGCCTTCCTGTTGGAAAAGACTTAAACAAGGGGAAGTCCTCAGAGAGACAACAAAGCTTCCCTTGACTTTAATGCTTTTCTTCGTCTCCTCCAAAGAGGATACAGTGAAGAATGAGGAGACAGAAAAGAGCAAAATCCCAAGAAAACAGGAGAAAAACAGAACAGAAACAGTATAGAGACCTGAAGGACAAAAGCTTCAAAAGGAGAGAAGAAGACAGAAAGAAAGAGACAAAGACCGAGGAGAAGGACAGCTTACTAGGGAGAGAAAGGCGGCAAGCCTGGTTTCTGAAAAAGCAGCTTCTATTCCAAAAAGATCAGTTGATGGCAGACATCAAGATTGCTGGTCGAGGAAGGTGCTGTTGATGCGGTTTCCGACCTATGGCAGAAAGCTGAACCGGTATCCATTCCGCTTACAGAAGAAAGCGCGCTTGTTACCGTTCTTCCTGAAGTAAAGGAAGAGACTACGGCTTTTAGCGGGAAAATGCTACAAAAGGATTTTTCCGATTTACAGGAAGATTCTAGGACGCAAAAAGACACTAAGATCTAGATCTAAAGAGAGCTTCTGGTGGAGGACAAGTCCCCTTGTGGAAGCGCCTATGAGGAAAAATCTATTCCTTCTCAGCGTTTGGAAGAGAAGCTTTTCTCAAAGAGCGAAGAGAAGAAGTCGGAAAAGAGGAAAGCTCTGACTCTGTCGATGAGCATGCCGGACAACAGCTTCCCTACAGGGAAGTCAGGAAAAGCTTTCAGAGCTGGTTAATGCACCAGTCTCAGAAGAAGCTGTTACATAGCTCTGCAAGCGAAGCCTGAGGATGTGGCGGAGTTCTTATCCAATAAGGCGGAACTTTAGCATGGCGAAATCAAGATTGAGTTAGAACCCAGAAATCTTGGACAAATTACCGTAAAAGTCAACTATAGCGGCAAGGCAAACATTGTCATTACGCTGGAAAATCCCAAGACCTGCATCTTTTTACAGACTGGTGCTGAGGATATGGGAAGAACTTGAGCAAAAACAGGAGAACTCACCAAGATTGTGGTACAGGAGGAGCAGATGCTCCGAGTTTCCCATCAGCAGGGACAATCCAATTCCGAGAACAAAGAGAAGCGGAGCGTCGGCAGAGGGAACAACAGGAACGGCACAGCAGGACAATGCAGAAGGCTTCCTGCAAAGAATGCGTCTAGGACTAGCCCAATAAGGAGAAGATATGGCAGAAATTCAAAGGTGTTTCTCCGCAACCAGTCCCTATGAAAAGGCGACTTACAGCGCGAAGTCAAATGATAAAAATACATTATCCATCGAGAGCTACTAAGCTTTTATCCGCCCAGCTTGCAAACCAGGACATGACCAGTCCTATGGACAACAGCGGAGATGATGGCGCAGATGACACAGATGGCCATGGTACAAAAGCTTAGGAACCATGACCACCAATATGAAGCAGGAAATGGCTTTGACCAAAAACCAGCTATTTGGCAGGTTTAATCGCAAAGACGTTTCCGCAAAGGTTCGGAGGCGAGCAAAAAGCAAACCCCAATGCGCCTAAGGAAAATCTGGCGTAATTGCTTCCGTAAACCTTACGGAGATGAGAACCCAGCCTGCTTTACAGGGAGATGTTACAGACCATCCTTTGGAAAGTCTTTTTGATGGTGCGTCAGGCAGGAGCTGCGCTGAAAGCTCTCACTACCGGCTCGGCTGTAACAGCACCAGCCAAAGCACAGGCACTAACAGCACCCGGCGCAAGTACAACAGCACCTGGCGCAACTAAGCTCCACAGGCAGAGTCACAGCCAGCCCTTCCGCAGCAACAGCAGGAAGAGCTACACCGCAGTTGCAGCTTCTACTGCCGGTCGCAAAGCAGGAACAACAGGTCAGTGCATCTACAGCGAGCCCTGCAGACAGGCGCAGTTTCACAGCAAGCCCGCAACAGGCAAAGGCTTTCGGCAGCTGCCAACAGGAACAGTATCACAGCCGAAACAGCACACAGCAACAATAGGAACAGCAGCTACGCCAATCCGGCAGGAGCTGTTCCTGCTGTAGCATCACAGCAAGTCCTCAGAGTTTGTCCCATGTGGCTATCCTGGAAAGAGAAGCGGCAGACTCATCTGCAAGCAATTAAAATTAAAATTTAATTTTTATTTCTTTTTATAGATTTGAGAAACTTAGCCGATAATAAGGAGTAAGTTTCAAATGCGCAAAAAGCGCCATTCATTTTCTCAAACTCACCAGTTGAGAAGGACAAGAATATATGTTAAGAGCAATGGATTCGTGCAGTAGCAGGTTTGAGAGCACATCAGAACAAGTTAGACGTTATCTGGTAACAACATCGCTATGTTAACACTTTCGATTTAAGTCTCAGGGTATAGCTTTAAGGATACAATGTATCAGACATCCAGTACTTCTTCAGGAGGACAGAGAAGCCAGCGGTAATGCTACCATCGGTGGTGCAAACCCGCTCAGTACGGATACGGTTCAACCGATCAATTGCCACTGACTTTACTTCCAGCACACCATCCCATGTGGAGGCTTCAATGCTTCCATCAACGGATCCGGACTTTGCAAACCAGCGCATCCAATAGGAAGTTACCCCGATCCTGCAAATACAAAGAGACAACAACCGCAGAGATGAAGAAGAACAACTTCGCTTATACCCGTGTAGGTCAGTTCTTGTAGATGCAACGGATATATCGTAGATGCAAACCACAACTTCGTATACGGTTTCCAGCCTGACTCTTTGACAGAGCCTACCAAGTACGGAGACGGCGGAAAGAAGCTGGCGTTGCTTCGTGCACCCGGCAGCGGACAATACAGGGAGCGGTAGCTTTAACCGGCAGCCCCGTATTCACAGGATTTGCCGCACAGCTGAAGTCCGTAGAAATCGGTGCAGACGGAATTGTTAAGGGAATTATTGATAACAAGACTCGGAACCGGTGGAGCACCTGCACAGGTTACATCCACATCCATCGTCTTAGGAAAGGTGGCAGTTGCTTCCTTCCAGAACCAGGAAGGTTTGACCAAGGCAGGAAACAATACCTTTAATGCAGGAGTAGGAGATAACACAGGATACATTTTCCGCAACCATGCCCGGTGAGGGTTCCACCCTACCCTGATGGCTGGATATTTGAAGCATCCAACGTTGACTTGGCAAAGGAATTCTCTCGACATGATTACCACCAGAGAGGTTTTCCAGGCTAACTCCAAGATCATTACTGTATCTGATGAAGTTCTCAGGAACTGGTAAATATGAAGAGATAAAACATAAGCTATAGGCTTTTCCTGAGTTGGAAAAACAGAATAGATTGCTTCTGAAAAGAAGAAAAATCCGTTTCCAACAAAGGAAGGCTTCTGCTGTGAAAGCTAGACGAAAGGAGGAAATCGCGATACGCCTAACAAAATTAAACGGGGAAGAAGTGTTTTAAATTATTTTCAAATCTTTACATTCGCCGCATTCCGGAAACCAAGGTAAAGTTGACAAACGGAGATTTCTATCTGGTAAGAGATAGCGTGGAGTCGATTATTGAACAGGTTCAGGGTTTCCTAAGAAAGTGTCTGATTTTTGAGGATAAATTTCATGAGGGAGAGACGTACATGAAATTAAGGAGAAAAAGAGAAGCTTAGGAAGAGCGCATAGGAAGCAAGGAGGCTGGTCAATGGCATGGACATTTCAATGCTGTTAGGCTGGATTATCGCTATTGCCTTAATCATTAGTGGTATTACCATGCCGAAAGTTGGGAACTCTAGGACGCACCCAGTGCCCTGATCGTAGT
>BNJU01003523.1_pt1 | contig 33389 bp, 44 predicted proteins | sample 8539281 | NCBI WGS metagenome assembly BNJU01 (sample SAMD00202456, study PRJDB9452) | human saliva metagenome | isolation source: human saliva | place: Japan
CGATTGTTTTTCATCAATTTATCTTTCTAAATATGTTTGAAGTTGCAGCACTTTTTGGCGAGCAACTATTTTAGTGATTTTAGATAAAGTTAAGGTCATACAGGCTCTTGCATCAATCTATTTTCACTCATTTCTATGGTCTTACACATAGGTCTTTTTGTGGGTTCTAATACTGTAGCATTAGTTAACATTTCATCTCGTAGGATCTTAGAGTAAACTACCGGATTTTTCAGTGATCTTTACAACAGTGGTCATATCCTTGCCAAATGTGAAATGTGGCATGAGGATACTTTTTGGAAGAACTTTTTAGCAGCTATCAAGTCGAATTCTTTTGAACCATAAAAGAAAACACAGCTTTTTTTGTTCCTCTGGCATAAGATTAGGCAAATCCACAGATGCACAATCATGGGAAATATGTCTGATACTTTCTTCATCCATAGCAATGAAAGAATCCGCCATCATCTCCTTTTTTTCTCCATAAAGTGAAACCATCTTATGAACAGCTATATCTCTATTTCATAAAGGCTTTTCTATGCTTTATTAACAATAAATACCTAGTAAATACATCTAGCAAAGGCGCATTTGTCCATAAACTAACCCCTTCAAAAACAAGTTTCCCAAACCTGATATCCTTATGATTCAATAATTGCAGTAACACAACTCCACCCAAGGATGCGCCAAAGGCTAAACTCAAGTCTTTTTATCTGGTGTTCCTTTAGATAATCATAGATCATCTGGCTTTCCTTAAGAGCTGACTCGTAAGTATCCGAAGCTGATCGCCCATGCGCGGACAAATCCGGAATAATATATCTAAACTCTTGCCCCATCTGATCTGCAATGAGGGACTTCATCCCTTGAGCCGATGATAACATCGGGTGGATTAACAATATCGTATCTTTCTGATTAGAATTAAGATCAAGAATGTTCATTATCTATCACCAGATTTCTTTCCTTTTTAGCCCTTTATCCTTAAAGAACTTATACCATCCATTTATGATTTATTCAGATAAATGCAACAATTATAATACCTTCACTTGAACCCTTGCTTGTCGAAGGTTTTTCTTTTGACATGTTCAAAATTACTGCTTATGATAGTCGCTTGCTTCAGATTTGGAAACTGTTGCAGTTCTTTAAGACTCACTTCATTTAGATCAAAACTATCATCTTCTCCCGTCCCACTGAGGAATCAAATTCAGATAAATTTCATTTCCTCCATCCATATAGATTTCTTGGACTTGTTCGGCATATTTTTAGGGTATCGGAAGATCTATCATATATTCAAGTGCTGGCTGAATAATCTCCATACTTTCTGTGTCGATTTCCACTCACTAGATTCATCCGCAAAATCATAGATGTCAAAGATAGGTTTCAGTACCTCGTAAATCATACATCAAAACCTGGATAATAGCTAGTTTTAAAATTTATATTGTCAAAGCGTAGCACTTCTTCGTCAGTTTCTTTTTAACTTTGTAGCTTTCCTGTTCATGTTTTGATCTCTGGAAAGTAGGAAATTGAAAGTGTGTCTGTGATCGTCTCTGTAATTCCATTAAAATTTCGTTCCATAAAGGAGTCCATAAAATCAGGTTAAAAATCCCTACTCTATGCCTATCAGAAATAAAAGTAAGGAGATTTTCCATCTGATAATACCACAGCTTGACATGATTGCTTTGGTAATTCTTTCTCTCCAGTCATAGATTTTTACAAATATCGCCATAGTAGAGGAAAAACTGTAGAAATCAAATGTTCCTCATCAATGTAGATCTTACATTTCTTTTAAATGATTGTTTAATTGAGAAAGAATGTTGAAATACAATACCAGTCATTGTCATATATGTATTTAATAAACTTTATTATCTCTTTTTGACAACCTGGTCAGGCTTTCCCTAATACAGTTTCAATATCTTTCAAGGACAAAGGAAAAGCTAAGCTAGTTCCGTTAATAATCATTGAATTGTTGTGAAGATTGATTTCAAGTTTTTGTGTTTTTTCTTAAAAACAAATGAAACATATTACTACCTTTTCTTAAGTTTCTTCCAGATAAATTTTGACCGCTTGGTATTCCTGCTCTTTAGCATAGGCAAACACCTCTGAAGCTCTAATGTAATCAAAAGATATTTTCCTCTAAATCTTCATCCCAGGTCGATTCATGAAATATTTCATTCTCTTGACATGCTTCATAGAAAATATCAAGGTGAACCTGATAAAACTCTTCATCTTCATTTGGAGCTTGTCTTACTAACGATAGTTGAAACAAGGACTTATCAGATATAGCTGTAAATGTCCCTGTTTCAAATAAAATCATCTCATCCTCAATAGGCTCACGACACAAGTCTTCAAAGATTGCTACCATATCCTCTAAGGGCATCTTATCGGTGATTCTTTTCTCTTAAAATATTCAAGTGATTGCTTCATGTTGCTCTCTTTCTACAGTATTTACCATCAGAAACTGACTAAAACATTAAAAAGTAACCCTATAACTCTAATAAATCTCTATAAAGTAGTATATCCCCTATTGCAATCAGCTACTAAAATTGCTAGAACAACTAAAGCAATGATAATCCTTGCCCAGATATGCCTTTGTGCCTGTTCAATGACAAAAAGCACTAAGGGACGCGAACGATAATCCAAAAGCTAGAAAGATAGATATGGCCCCAAACAAACGGAATAGCTGTCATCCATGGATATGGAAATGGTTGGCCGACTGGATGATTATCTAAAATAAAATAAGTAATAATCGCAACTAGATACAAAAAAATATTCACGATATATAAATATTTAAAAACCTGACGTCTATGAAAGAATATCATCAATCCTAAAGACGAAAATCATGATAAGGGGATGAAAAGACGCCCTCAAAATATAACTGTCATTAAACATAGATAACTCCTATATCTTATGCAAAAATCACTTTCAACTACCAATGCTGCAATTTTGCTAATCTGGTCTTCCTTATTCCTGATGATTCCAAATAGATTTTTTCTGAATGACACCAGCCAGAAATATAGTCTAGCATTTCTGCAAACCACTCTTTTATCATTCCATCTTGTAAGCTGTCATAGTATGTAAAAATCTCTCATAAACTTGTGTCTCCTTCATACCTAGATGATGGATTTTTCCTTAAAAGATTATATCCTAACTCAGCATATTCTTGAAAATTTTCCATCTGTAACCTGATTCGAATATTCGATTATTTGAAGAAATAAGATCTCAAATTCAGTCAACTTTCTCACCTCTGATCTAGCTTTTGACTCCTTAAATAACTAATCTTAACTTGGAAAAAAATCCTATTAAAAATAGAATTTCTACACCCTTTATTATACTACATTAACAGAAAAAGACTGAACCAGATGGCTTTTGAGCTTGGTTTCAGTCTAGATCTTTGATAATCGGAATAGCCACTGTAAGGACGTCTATCCCAAAATTAATTCCCTGTAAAAAGGGTTAATAAATACATATGCTAGGAAGCTATGGAAATCATAAAATCTCCTAAGAAATAACCTGGCTCATCTTTTTAATCTAACTTGATAGTTTCAGATAGGATAATTGCCCCAGTACCACTGACATCGAAAAATCCCTACATCATGTTTTTGAGGCTAACATGAGCATTGTATTATAGGCTGTTTCTGCTTGTGACCATGCAAATCCTGCATAGATAAGATTCTTACCAATACTATAGTCAGTAAAACGAATTTTCCAGTTCTTGGTCATTCTCTCAGGCATCATCTATATCAAAGTCATCATTCATAGGAGGAAATAGTTTTATCATGTCCAGAAACCAACTTTTTAGTTTGCTTGAACTAACTTCAATTGAATCATAATCGTGATCTTCCTTCCACTCCACTTGCTCCTCATACCATTCTAAAAAGATTCAGCTTTACTAGCTGGTGCGATTGATTTCTCAAATACTACTAAATCATAAGACATAGCTATACCTTTCTCTTTTATTATCATTACGCATATTTTTCTCAATATCCTATACAGCTTCTCTCAGCTATGCAAACTTTCAATCATGATTAAAAACTAGAGATTGAGGGATTGATTTCAAAAGCCATCAGCAGTAATTTCTGTCATTAAAATACTTGACCGCTTGATCATGATCAAGAAAGCGATTGCTACTAAGATACTGTTCAATCTCATCCAAGAGAAAAGCACTTTCTTTTTAAAGATTTATCTTCAAAACCATTCGCATAATGTATGCTCTTCATCATTCGTTTGAGCTTAGTTTTTAGGATAGCATTCTTTTAAGTTTATCCCTTAAAGAAAGAACAAGATCCTCAAAGGATGGACTATCTATATCATCCTCTAACAAACCTGATATTATATTCTTTTCGTACATATCTTCGATTAGTTCTTTCAAAGCCTGTTTCAGGACAAGATTGCTTTCTTCATAATCTGGTGTAATATAAAATTCTTTTATCCATTATCTTTCTCACTAAATATATTAAAAATTATGATTTCCCACAAAAATATTTCAGTAAACTTTTTAAAAGCGTGCATTTTCAATTTGCAGCTCACCTTCTTTAGAAATTTTTCGTGAGTAACTTCTTCAAAAATAATCATCCAGATGATGGTAGATCTGCATATCTACTTCTGAACCATCTTGTAAAACTGCGAATACCTTCACTTTATCATCATTGACAAATACGAAATTATGTTCACCAAAATAAGCCTGATACCCCTTGTCAACTAAGGTCCAAAGTTCATCTTTTTTAAACCAAAAATATCTTTTTACAAGATAGGTTTTTCCCGACTTTCCATTTTCATGATAGATATTTCTCCTTAGAAGCTAGATAGTGCTAAATGTTTCTCTTTTACTGCTCAATCCGTCTACTCAAGCAGTAGCATACACTCACAAGGAATTTTGGTTGACTATTGAATTTCTTCCATCGCTTCTTTAATATATCCTTCTACATCTTCAATCTCTGTAAACAAAGGATCAAGGTGACACAGAAGTGCCAATCTTCAGTACCGCATTTTTCTATAGAGAATCGCTTCGCTGTCTTCACTTCCAAAAAAACTTCTATCGACTTCATATCCACTGCGCTCTAAAAAGTCTTTTGCCTGATGATACTTAGTTTCTCTTGCTTCGATATAAGCTTTTGACTTCATCGTTGTTAACGACATACGCGTCGATTTTTGAATAGCCGTCGATCACTTTATCGTTTTTAACGGATAGATTCGAAATCTCTTTCCAAATAATGTCCACATTGTCCTCAGAATTAAACGAAAATCTAGATAAAGGGACAATGTTTCCATTGAAGACAATTTCCATATAATCCGGCAAGTGTTTGAGGGTTCACATACTCCACTTCAAACCCATCTTCTTTTTCGAGAGTGTATCCAGGAATTTGAGCAACAAAAGCTTTACCCTGCTCTAAAAGAATCAAAAGCGACTAAATCTTTTGAATAATCAATTTTGGTACAATTCCAATATAATCATCTATCATCCTCTAATCTTAACTGTTTCTATTAATTCTCATCATTTTTACGTTATTACTATCTCAGCCTGTGCTACTTCTGTTGAAAAATTAAAAGTAAGACATTAAATTTTGTTAATCTCCTGCTTAAACTTTTAATTCAAGCATCTTATTATAACCTTCATAAAAACGTTCTCTTGTTACCACTTCACCTGGATATTTCTCTTCTGAAGTTCATAAATTTCAATTGGTCTAATCCTTCTTCTGCCATATCTTGAAGGAATGGACTGCATAACCTCATCTCACCTTTACTCGATTGTTTTAATAAAATTCCATATATAGGAATCTTAGTTAATAGATTATGGGTACTCTTTTTCATAACATTTATCTCCCCACAAATTCGGATTGATTGGCAAGACTACTTAACAAAATGATGCTGAACATAGCTTGACTTAATTTTTATGAAAAAGAGGCCAGTAACAAACTTAAGCCCAGCCTCTTAGATAATCATTTTTCTTTGTAGCAAATAATGTATGCTTTGATGAAATCACTACCCACAACAATGGTTAGCGGAACACTCAAAACAACTTCATCAGTTTTGCCATTCTCATACTCTTGTCTTTCTTCAGGAGAGTATAGGTACATAGCTATTGAATAGGTGTTTCCAGCCTCCAAGTCAAGATCCATACTGATATTTTCTGATTTGATATTGATTGTTTTGTTCAATCGAGTCTCAGTCGTTTTATAAACGCCCTCGATTGTATATCTCCCAGGAACTAAAGCAACTACCTTTTCTAGGTTTTCTCCAGTTATTGGATTAAAGTCAGCAAGATTCCGTCCATTAATTATAGTTTTTGAACAGTATAAATGAACAATAGCTTTATCACTATTATCACTAACAAAGCTAACAGCTTTTTTCTTTCTATTGCTATATACAATCATAAATCCAACAAAAAGCAAGAGCCAAAGGACAAGAAAAAATACAATAATATAAGTTGAGTTCATCATATATCTCCTATATTTTCTTTACTTTTTAACTACATTATAGCACCAATCATTGAACAAAGCAAAAAGATATACTAAATGCAAGTAATTGTTTTGGTTCTTCTCTTTCAACTCCTTTTTGTCACCTTTTAAATAGCTGTTTTCACAAGCATTTTTATTTATATTAAGTAAACGAGATCACTAGAATAAATCTTTTATCAATAATTTTTTATAAGCGCTTGCTCATGACCTTACGTCATGATGTATAATATATATTAGGAGGTGAGAATGATGGCAAAATTCAAAGCAATCCCTGAAGGTTTTATGACAGTTGGGGAAGTCGCAAAGAAAATGGGAGTTACAGTCCGTACTCTACAATACTACGATAAAGAAGAATTGCTTTCTCCATCTGCAGAAAGTGAGGGAGGACGTAGGCTTTATACCGATAAAGATTTAGTTATGCTTCATCAGATTATATCCTTGAAATCACTTGGTTTTTCTCTGAAGGACATAAAGGGGCGTTTGAACTCTTTGAAAACTCCAGCTGAAGTTGCAAATGCTCTTACAGAGCAAGCAGATGATATTCACAAAAATAGAACAACTTCAGGCTTCATTGTCAGAAATAGACCAGTTAAAAAGTTGAAGTTTTACAAATACAGACGGTTGACTTTAAAAAGTATGCAGATATTATTGTCAATCTTCAAATGAAGAATGAATCTTACTCTCTGATTAAACGTTTTGATGATGATACGCTGGATCACATACGCAGTCGATTTGACAAGAAAAGCGGAGTAGACTTTTATGGACAGATTTAATCGCCTAAGTGATGAGATTGTGCGACTCAAAAAGAAAAAGGTGCCCAGCTGAAAGTAAACAGTGCCAACAAGTTGTACAAGAATACTGGAGCTTGATCATGGAGTTTACAAATGGAGATTTGACTATGCTTCGAAGTTGTTGGAAAGTCGGTAATATTGACACCGCTACTAACGCTTGGGAGGAAAAAGCAAAAATTGTTAACTCATATTTAGAGCCCGCTTTGCAAGTTTATTTTTTTCAAGACTTGGAACCAATCCCTTTGAGGAGGTGTAGGAATGAAATACGCAATAGAGGTTCGTGGATTAGAGAAAAAAATACGGAAGTAAGATGGTCCTAAAAAGGTCTTGATCTTCAAATCGAAAAAGGAGAAATTTTTGCTCTGCTCGGTGTGAACGGAGCTGGTAAAACAACAACGCTTGAATGTATTGAAGGTCTGAGAAAATATGATGGAGACACTGTTATTGTAAACGGCAAAATGGGAATTCAACTGCAGTCATCTTCTTTGCCAGCTCATATCAAACCTATGGAGGCGATAAAGCTCTTTGCAAAATGGAATCAGACAAGCATTAATAATGCCATGCTGAAGGCTCTTGGAATAAAAGAAATTGAGAAATCACAATATCTGCAATTATCCACAGGACAAAAAAGAAGACTACATCTCGCCCTTGCACTTATCGGAAATCCCGATATTATTTTCCTCGATGAACCGACAGCGGGACTTGATGTTGAAGCAAGACTAGCCCTCCACGAACAAATACGGAATCTCAAATCACAAGGGAAAACAATCGTTTTGGCAAGTCATGATATGGCTGAAGTTGAGGCCTTATGTGACCGCATTGCTATCTTGAACAGTGGAAAGATTGTCTTTGTGGCACTCCTTCAGAACTGACAGACAAGGTTGGAAGAAGATATTATATCCATTTGAAGACTCAAGAAGCAGAGAAGTCTTTTGAAACGACCAATATTGAGGATACCTTAATTTCATTATTGAATGAATGTAAGCAGAAAAAAATTCAGATATTGGATATTAAGGTTGATCGTGGCAGCTTGGAACAGCATTTCATAAAAATGGCAAGGAGGTAATCAGAATGAACTGATTTTTATATAGTCTAGTATTACAGTGGAAATTAGATATACGAAACAAATCTCTCTGGTTACTTTCTATATTGTACCGCTTATTTTCTTTCTCATCATGGGTGGTATTTTTACTTCTGTTATGCCTGAAATGGGAAGTACGCTCATACAATCTATGATAGTCATGAGTGTCTCAATGGGAGCCTTTCTTGATTTGCCATCTTCATTAGTCGAAATTTATGGAAGCGACATTAAAAAGATTTATAATGCTAATGGTGTCCCTATTTATTTAGGATTGGTGAGCATACTTCTCTCTGCCTTTGTTCATCTGATGATGACCTGCATTGTAATCCTGCTACTGGCCCCTATTTTATTTGAAGCAAGTCTGCCGACACAACTTCCCTTATTCTTTCTTGCGCTGTCCATCTACATGATTGTGTCATTATGTATTGGTAGTTTACTAGGGCTTACTTTAAAAAACCAAGCAAAGCTGACCATGATAGCGCAACTTGTATTTTTACCTTCAATTATGCTTTCGGGGATTATGTTTCCTATTAGCTTACTACCCGATTTTCTCCAAATATTAGGGCGAGTTTTCCCAGCTTATTGGGGATACAGATTGATGCTAGAGAATGATTTTAGTCTTGAAAACCTGTGGTATCTAATTCTTGTATCTTGTATTGCAGTAATGACTTGTATCCTCCTCTTGAATAAACAAAAGTCTGAGTAAATACCTGAATAGAGCAACATGAATCCATGGCAACATTAGCTTTAAAGAAAAAGCGACGAGATTGTTTATTATCTCGTCGCTTTGCTATTTTTCAGTGGTCAAGCTCATGTCTTTGTCAAGTTTGTTTCCAACTTTTCTTCTCGTAAGACGATAACTCTTTACCCGAGGATTTGCTCAACTTCCTTAACCTTATCTTTCATAGTTTGATATTGACTGGCTAGTCTCCATTATGATATTGAAACTTCTTTCTCCCACCGTCTAAGCACATCTTTTAAAGGCTCATCTAGATATGTATAGACCTTTTTCCTTAATCCAATCAGGAATTCCATAAGCTGCCTCTGCTATACTTCCTGTGATGGCAGCAAGAGTATCACTATCCCCACCAAGGGAAATCGCATTTCGAATAGCATCTTCGAAGTCTGTACTTTCAAGAAAGGCAATGATGGCCTGAGGGACCGTATTCTGGCAAGTCTCATTAAATCGATAATGAGGACGAATTTCATCTAGTGTTTTGAGAAAGATTATATCCATACTCTTGTTCTATGTGCTCCTTGATAAGTCTCTTACACTCTGTAGGATTATCGTTGATCGGTTTTCCATAGTCACCACTGTAACCTCCAAAGTAATAACGACACATAAATATAGTATCAGACGTCGCCATAGCTCCTTTGATCCCCTCTGGATGGTTATGAGTCACCTCTGCAGAAAGTCGTGCAAGAGCTCTTCTGGACGGCCAGGCTCCTGTTCTGGCACAGAAACTACAATCCATGACCCAAGCACAAGGAGAAACACGCATGGCTGAGCCATTTGCCAAAAGCTATTATATGGTTGACGATCGTCACCATCAACCCATTACTAAATCTTGCACCGTAACCTGCATCGGGATACATCCTACCATACTTCTTCATAGCGTCAATAAAGTCATCCTTCTGACCGCCATTCATAATTGCTTCTGCAACAGCACAGGTCATAACCGTATCATCAGTGAAAAAACAATCCTCACGAAATAAAGGAAAATTCTTTGTTTTAATATTGTCCCATTCGTAAACAGAACCTACAATATCTCCAACTATTGCTCCTAACATCAGATTCCTCCTTACAGCATATCAGATTTCCAATGGATCACTCTTTGAAAAATGGAACCACCAAATCAATCCATTCATGAGGCAGGTAAGCTGATAGATAGCCATGGTTATACCCCTTTGCTTCATACAGGATCGTGTTAGGATGTAGCTGCTGAAATAATTTCGCCGATGCTTTCACACAGTTCAATTCTTTTTCACCATAGATATACAGAACCTGAGCCTTACTAGCAGAAATCGTCTCCTTCAGCTTGTAACGTCCCATATAGGTTTTGTAAATGGTCACCAATGTTTTGGTAGGTATCCTTGGCAGATCCTCCAAATAATAAGCTTTTATTTCCTCTGGATAAGCCAGTTGAGGATAGATTTTGTTCATCATGATTAACTGAAATTTGCAAGAGAATTTATTGAACATCAGTTTACCAAATAGAGATACTAGAAAGATACTGATTTTAGCTAAGCCTGGTTGAGGAATACAGAGGCTTCCATCTATGATGGTCTTCTCAGCTATCTCGCTGTCTAATGACAAAAGCTCCATGGCAATTTGACCACCAAGTGAAACGCCACCGATCGCAAACAACTTCCCACCACAGTTTGCTTTGACATAGTCTAGGATCTCCAAAGCAGAATCTTCAGTGGAAACATAATCAAGTTGGTATTCTTCGCCGTGGCCATTCAAAGTGGGTAGAATAACACGGTATTCTTCTGACAAGATCCGTGCTTGACGAAGATAATTCCACCAAGAACTGCCACCGCCATGTATCAATAAGACAGAAGGTAAATTCTTATCACCAAATTCATGGAATTTCATGTTTAAACTCCTTACTGTGAGACTTTCAATAGATACATCCTTGTTTTAATCTGTTTAAAGAAGCTGTTATCTAAATACATCAATCGTTACTTTCGATAATAGTTAAACTAATCAAAAATTTAAAAATATTTTTCCTTACTAATTCTATTACTCGCCAAGATAGTATAGATTAAATAAACAATAAAAATGATAATAAAAAAATAACATTAATTTTTAACACAAAATAGAGATTTAACAAATTTGCGAACGCATGAAATAAAATACAATACCCCACAGATTTCGTTTGACGATAAAGAAGTCCTAAAACAAAACTTAAAAATAACGTATATATAAAAATAAAATAAAAGGAAATCCTTGATGACTTTCTCCTACTATAAACCATAAAGGCAGATGCCAAATCCCCAAATTGATCCTACAATCAGATTAGATTTCCAATAAGTATATTTTTTTATCAAGTAAAGGGTTGTAATATCCTCTCCACCCTAATTCTTCATGTCCACCACCCATTAATTGAATAAAGAATAGTGGCAATAAATAAACGGATACTCCCGTTTAATTCTAAGGAAGATACAGAGAATAGTATCAAAATTGCTAACAAATGAATAATGAAATAAATACTACTATTTTCTTTCTTACTAAATACAAAATGTTGAAATTTTTATATTATTCCTTTTCAAATAAAAGCCACTTGCAATAGCTGGTCCAAGTGCACCAACTATATGTAACATTCTACCTATAATCGTTTCTAATCCAAAAAAATATCAGATTGTGCAAATAAGGCAAGGAGACCCCCAAACTATATAAGTAATTCCAAATGTAATATAAAGATAATTTCTTAAATTCCTTTTTATCAATTTCTGTCATCTTATCTTCCTTATTTTTGATCATTCTATATATAATATTTTTCTGTTTCTTAGTTGCTCTCGATTATAACTACCTATATTCTATCACAAAAACGCAAAAAGCCTTACAATCAAGGCTTTTCACTATTCATTTCGTCAATACTTTAGTTTCGTATATTCAGATTCGCATGATTAAAACTAGTCAATTTTTCTCTATGATATTTCCAAGTTTATCTAATACAAGACATGAATGATCATTTAGTGGAATTATGGGAACATGAACGAGTTCTTCAGCTCTATCCTTATTAGCTTTATCATTCCATGAATCATAATGGACACTAATTAAAAACTGACTAAAAGAAATCCCAATCCCATTTTTTTAATCTTTTATCTGATGATCTGAATTATCATTAGGTGAAACATAGACTTTTTTTCTCCCAACAATAGGGCTCCTGCAGAAAAATCCTATAACTTTCGCCCCTTTATTAAGCATACGATCGATATAATTTTTTGAACTGCTGATTGACGTAAGTAGCTAAATACTTTTTCCGTATTTCCACCACCGATAATAATTAGATCAGCATCTAGATAGCTATCAAAAATTAATCTGCTCAGTGTCCAAGAGTAAGTAATCAGTGTTTAGGTTAGAAAAATGGCTTTTGGAAAAACTTCCGTGTACTTTTTTCATATACGGTTGCCAATTTTATCGATAAACTGTAAAAATGACAATTCTTTTCGATCTTCCTTGATGACACAATTTTATTAACAATCGTATGGTTTCTTTATCGGCGGGATTTCCACCCATCAAAAAATTTGTTCGTCCAATCTTTCACAGACTTTCTAAAGATACATAAGTTTTTGACTTTCACGTTCTGAAATTATAATCTTTTTCTTAAAATGAATAATTCTATTTGCCTCCTGAAATCCAATATTGAGATGAAATTTTATAGAATCCGTATTCGTTAAAGTACAGTCACTTGCAAATTCCTTACATCCTTTATTTTTCGCCCATTCCTCACATTTTGTACAGAGATTTTTAGCAATATCCTTTAAAACGATATTCCTCGTCGACAATAATCCCTTCTAAGAATCCAACAGGACTATATTTACAACCTTCAACATAATCAAATCTGAGTGAACATAGTGCTAGACCTACAATTGTGTCACCTTCAACTTCAGTAAAGATTGCAGTATTTTTGCCATTCGTATATCTCTTTACTTCATCAATAGCTTCTTTATCGGTCAATTGGGGCCATAACTGTTTCATTAATTTAGCCGTTTTTCTAGAATCTTTTGTTATTCCATCCATATTGATGTTCCTCCGCGAATTACAAGCAAATGTTACGAATCATGCTGTTACTTTGTTACTCATTGATTGATACCAATACCATCCCCTTCTACTTTTCGCTGTCTCAGATTGGAAGAGCAGAGCCACGCACTCCACATGCGCAGTCATCGGGAACTTATCCAAGGGTTGCACGTATTGCGCCTCGTACCCGCGTTTTTTAACTTCTAAGTTGAATCACTTATTGTCACCCTCTAGCTGAACCTGTGTATGAGCTAGCAAATCTCCTAGATGCCTTTTATCTTTTCTAAAAATTGCCATTGCCAGTAACAACAGTGCAAGTAAGGTTGCTAAAGACGAAAGGATAATGGATATTAGATCAAAATCACTATAGACTCCATGAATAGTTCCCATATGCCCTAATTGCCAAGGTAAAAATTTGATGAGATTTCTAATAAAGCTGGCCTGAATTGTTTTTTTCTGATAGACCAGACGAAGCCCTGCTTTTGATTTCCCAAAACTTCCATTTTTTGCATAATCCGAAAATGTGAAATAAAGCATGATTGGCAGAACACTGATAAAAAATGTAAGAGTCTGCGCCTGAAATTCTGTTTGCATTGGCACCCCATTAAAAACCATGTAGTAATAAGTTATAGCGCAAAGAAACAGAATACCCAAGTAAGTTATGATTAGAAGATAATCAAATAGTAGTTCAGTCATTCTTTTTTTAACCGAAATAGGATTAATTTCCAAAATCTCCATTATTTTATCCTCCTGTCTAAGAACGTACTAGTAGTGACATATCCTCAACATGAAACAAGTGAACACCAAGTATGTCAAGTAGTTGAGTTGTATGTGGAAACATATCCACTAAACTATTTAACGATAGCTTGAGGTTATCGTTAAAAAGGTATTACCTCAGCAAACTGGAATTTTCCAGCTCGACAAGCTGGTTTTTAAGCTTTAGTTATCGGAATCCAAAGTTCCATTTTGTAGTCTTTGCTGTGCATATCACCTTCATAGTAATATTCAAAGTCAGGTTTTTCTGAATGAATATAGCCATGCTCAGGGAAGAATACTTCCATCGCATATTTCCATCCGGTATGAATGCAATCTGGAACACTTCCTGTTAACTCTACAACTGCATACTCTGCTTCTTCCACTTCAAAACATCTAAGCCCATACTTGTGGCTTTATCTACATCATTAACGATATAACCAGCCATATAATTTATTGTGCTTGGATTTTTCCACATCATGGCAAACGCCCATACTTTGACCGCTTCCCAAACTCATAAGTTCATCGTAGCTATACTTTTCATAGCTTATCCCAAATACTCGGACATAATGATGAATTGATGTTTTGTTCATTGATTCCTGCAACTGTAAATGCTTTTTTCTTTTGAATTGTAATGTTCATGCTTCTTCCTCCTCTTACACTTAGTGCTAACTGCACTCGTGATACTAATTTGAATGGTTTTCCATTTCTTACCTCAGAAGGAGTAAATCCATGAAAATTTTTAAAAGCTGTTCCAAATGAATCTGATGACTCATATCCAAATTTGAAAGCAACATCAATAATTTTTTCATCCGTATTTCTTAATATAACGGCTGCTTCCGTCAATCTTCTGCTTCTTAAATATTCTGAAAGCGTTGTTTCAGTCAGAATAGAAAACAAGCGACTGAACATTGAATACGAATATCCGGATAACTGAGTTACTTTCTTTTCATCAATTTCATCATCAAGAACTGTTTCAAGATAATCAATCGTATCGTTAAACGACTTGATAATATTCATTTCGATTCCCCCTTTCCTTCAGTTTATTTTAGTATAGAGGAAAATTTCTTTTCTTACCCTACAATATCCGTACAAGTTTTATAGGCTTCATCTCATAGAAACTTATACCTTGCTAAGTTCAACAAACTGAAGCTTGTTTGTCTCATTTAGCTTTCTTGGGTTTCTTTTCTGGCAGTTCCGCATACATACCTTTCAGTAGTTCAGTAATCAAATCCATATCCTCAAATCTGTCGAATGCATACATCAATGTCTTTGAACCCTCATACGGATAACGCAATTCTGAGTCTGCAAGAAGTTTGTCCGATGTCGGCGTTCTCTTTAAAAATAGTTCATTATCGCAAATGTCACCTATCAGCTTACCGTTAAAATATATAAGGTATCCGCCCATCATGGATCTTATGACAATATCACCTGCTGCGGAAAAATCTCACGAACAAATTCATTAAATTCATTCACTATGATTACCTCCTTCAAAAATCAAATATTCCTTACTTTATGGCATACTCTTTCCCTATTTATCCTCAAAATTTCAGCAATCCATTTTTCATCAAATTGAAAAATTCGGTCCCCATGAAACTTCCCAATAGTATCCATCTAAATCCGAAAAATATGCGTGATATCCACCCCAAAAACTTCCTGTGGCTCTTTTTACAATTTTTCCACCTGCTTTTTCTTACTAATGCAATTACAGTCTCTACATCTTCTTTATGTTCAACATTGTAGGCTAATGTAATTCCTGAAAAATCCATTCCTTTTGGTGGATTATTTTTCATCAATATCTTTTGCTAATTGTTCCAAAGGAAATAGTTCAAACTTTTGTTCCCGGGTATCAAAAGCATACTGACGGATTATTTTTCTCTGCAATCAGTCTTATATCCTAAACCATCTCTATAAAAACTTTATTGACCTTTCCATATCTTTCACACCTAAACAAATACAAAGTAATCTTGTTCATCGTTACCTCCTATAAATTCTTATTTGTCATACAATCAATTTACTTGCTAACTTGTAAACTTGTTGAATCTCTTTACTCTTAACATCCCAACTATCAAGTTCTTCTTTAATCAACTCTGGAATTTTTGCTAATATCCTCAAAGAATTACCAACTGATTTTCTAACATATTCACTAGGATCTTCTTTTTAATGCTGCAATACGTCTAATAGCTTCATAAGGATTTTCTTTGAAATATGGTCTACTTGTCCATATTCTCAAGCCTTCTGTAACAGCTCTTCTGACATTTGAATTATTATTTTGTAGCCAGTCGTCAATAATTGGAAGGATTTTTCATAACCTGTTTTGCTTACAAAAATTCATCAAATGCCTTTGCCAATACTTCCTGAACTCTCAATTATCATCTTTTGAAACTTCATCCTCATAAATCTCAAGATTTCTTCATCTGATGATAAATAACCAAAGAGAAATACACTGTACATCCTTACTTGATAAGTAACAGATTTATATGCTAAAAATGCCAAATTCTTAGCATATTCATTATCGATGAGATTTATAATCGGTTAACGCTCTTTTTCTCTTCCTCTTTGAAACCATTTTCTATCAAAGAAAATTCTTTTCTAAACTCGTAATATATTCTTTCATGTAACTTGACCCTGTCACTTAATTTTTAATTATTTTTCTATTTTTGTTTCAAGTTTATTTAAATAATCTTTTATCTCATTTACTAATCTTAATCTTGTTTACTTCCTTTTCATTTCCTGCAGGATCTAGACCAATCACCAAAAACACAATCTTTTCAGATGTTGAGTTATCAAATTCAAAGCCTCTAACCCCAAGTTTTGGATCTTTTCTTTATTACATCTAAAGCACCTTTTTGTTTTTATAAACTCATTAATTGTTGAACTATTTGTCATAATTATAACTCCATTATTTACAGCTTTTTATAATAAATAAAGTTACCAGTAGTACCTTTTTCTCACTTAGATATTGTTCTTTTTGTTCTCTAAATTTTCATGATTTCTAATTCCTAGTAATTCGTCTGTTGAAGAAACTATTGGGTCGATCCAGTCAGCTTTGGATCTAATCCAATCAATTTCCTCCTTACTAAGTTTTCCCTGCTATCTCCAATTTATCAGCCATTAGTCTTAAATCATTTGCTGTTTGAAAGTCTTCAGCATATTAAGAAGAGACATTGTTCGCTTCTTCTCTTCTTCGATTCTATTTTGTAATTTTTCTTTTTTTCGCTCTTGTTCTTCTTCGTATAGTCTTTTCTCTCTCTTCACGTTCAAGTCGTAAGTTCTTAACTTTATAATACTCTTGGTAAATTAAAACAATTATTTCTGGTATTGATTGTTCAAGTGTGAATTCTTTAGTATCTTTAATGTATTTACCATCTATTATCTTAAATCGAAATTTTTCCATTTGGAATATAGTCATACTTCTTTATTCTTGGTTTAAAAGCATATCTATTAAACTTAACGCTATCATTGTACTCTGCAAGTTCTTTAGCTTCTTCTTTTGTTAATTCATGAATTACTTTGTCTGTTGATTCTATAACTTCAAAACGAACAATATCCTTTTCAATTTGAATATCCCAATTTGAGTTACATTATCGCCGATTTTTTTCAATTACAGTAACTAGTGTATCTAAAAAGCGATATAAACGCGGAAGAGAATTTAGTGAAATATTTTTACAAATTTAGGTTCTTTTTAAATCATTATATCTGTGCCTAGAATCAAAGTAAGGATAAGAAGCTGCTTTTTCCCTCTTATTCCACTCTGCAATTTTATCTCTTAGATTAGCTTCAGATTTATGTAATCTCTTATTTGGAGACTGGTTTTAGGTTTGAAACTAGCTTCAATAATACGCTCTATTTTATCGTCCTCTATAAATGATAATGAACTTCTTATACTAGTTGTATCAAGTTTAACTGTATCATCGTTTTTATCCTCCGTACTATCTTCTTTATGTTTAGCAACTTTAATTCTACTGTTCTTTAAACTTTTTCTATCAATATGAACCTCATTTTACATCATTTTGTGGTAATGGAACGATAAGTTCACTTAAGTCTTGTCCAGTATTCTTACGATACCAATAACTACCCTTTGGAATTGGGATTTCAAATTCTTTACATTTCTTGAGTAAGTCAGAATAACTTAAATCATATTTCAATGAAACTTGTTTCGCACTTATTTCCCAGATTTCTTCATAGAGTTCTTCTCTAGAAAAGGTCTTTATCATCTTCATTTGAAACACCTTTACCCTTATACTTTACATCACTGTTTTTATATTTACCAAGCGAAAAGCATAGATTAAAAACTTCTAATTCTTCACTTCTGCATTTTTCGCTTAATATAAAAAGTAAATCTTGTTTTAAACCGTTAAATTCCTCTATAATTTTTATCTAAACTGGCTTCAATATTTTCAACTACGGATCTCTGATAGCTTACCGTGATTGTGAGGAAATCATTCTTTCGGCGATAATATGATGATGACCAACTCTCTGTGAAACGTCTGTCTCTTTCTTCATTATGAATAGCAAAACCAATTGGAAGAAGATTATTTCTAAGACCTATAGCAACTGCCTGTGAACTTATACCTAAATAATCACCAGCAATTTTTAATGTGATTTTATTTAATTTTTCTAATATCTTCGTCGGTATATTTCGGCATGTTTGTACTCCTTTGTTATAATCCAAAATACAATATTATCTAATTTAAAATATCTTGATAGTATGCTATCTAGTTGCTTTCTCTAATAAAAATGAATTTGTAGGGTATATCATACTCTGAAAGTTAATAATCTAAAAAGCTATTCAATGAAAAATTATTATTAAGATTTAGAGTTACTATCTTTTCAAAAGTAAATCCATTTATAAATTCCAGATACAGAAGTAAATAGTTATTTATTATCTAAGTCAAAAACCAATCTGCCAAAAATCCCATATCAAGTATTTTTCATTTTGAGGATACAGCATATCAGCAACAATAAAGTGAACTGAATTTAATTGTTCTAAGTTTCTCTCGTAAAAATCTACTAGTTGTAAAATAGATTTAATGTTATAGGTTCCACTTGCAATCTTTTCGATCTTATTCCAGCAACAAAATATCTGTCATATGCCGGAACACAACCAGGTGTGCCCATCAGTATCTTTGTGATTAGTGTATCTGATAAGTTGTTTTTGGCGCTGAACCCCTCACTGCACGCCTGATTTCATCATAATAATTAGCAATAAACTCATTAATTTCTTTTTAGCAATTTTTGATTACTTTCATTTCTAAAATTTTTACATTCTATTCCTGCTAAGAATCATATTTGTTGCTTAAAATCTCACTCACAACAGGGATGTGTACTCTATAATCCTTTTGTAATAGAAATGAAGAACACTCGATACATCCCCAACTTGCCAAATAAAATACAAGTTGTAAACTCAGGTAATCAAGATTCACATCATTCTCTTTTCGAGCTATCATAAAATGTGAATAGCAATGTTTCCCATGAACGATATCTGTCATGTTCATCAGCTTTTAAATCGTTATAAAATTCAGTTGATGATTTAATTATCATATCGATTGTTTCCATACTTCCTGCTTTCCTAATCAATTTTTCAAATATATAGCGTTTTCATTATTTTCTTAACCTATTATATCATTATTCAAAACAAAAAAACTGCAACTTACTAGTTGCAGTTAAACCTGAATTACTTCTGTTCCTTTTAGAAACTTATATTTTTCATTTTTGAGGCATAGTAAAAACATCGTTTTTTCAAAAATAAGGTTTACCATTTCTTTCCATCTAGCCTTGTTAAATTTGATTGATTTTAAAGGAGATAGGCATAATTTCTCAATGCATAACCAGCTGTCACTTTCTTAACTTCGAGACCTGCTTATCAGAGTCAGTCTGTACTTTTGAAGAGCGACGCTTGTTTCCACAGCTGTTTTATTGTAGCTAGATTGACTTCCTTATCTGTGATAACTTGAACAGCTTCATGCTTAGCTACTTGGGCTACTTTATCTAATTCCTCGTTCGAAACGGTAAAGGTTAATTCTCCACTTGCCTGACCACTTAATTTGGCTTGGATTATATGTTCAGTACTATCAGCTGGCTTTGCTTGGATAAGATTGGAGCAGGATTTTCAGTTCTCACAACCTCATCTGCACTGAACAAGTTGCCCACCTAGACCAACAACTGCGGTCATCAAATTTTCAATCGCAACCGAACAAAAGGAGCGTATTTTTGCTTTTACGAAAAACATGTTTCTCGCCTTTTTCTTGAATCAACATGTAACTACCTCCTACTATTTAGTTTTCTCTCTAATACTACCAAAACGCCTTGAAATAGTTATCGCATGAAAAAGAACAGCAAAAAACTACCTGAACTAAGTCAAGTGACTTGAACATAAAAAACGGGAGAGCTGACGCATCAGTCCTCCCAGACAAAAAAACAAGTATGTCACATTCCAATATACCTATGTTACTACAATTATTTTTAACTATCTAAAAATCTTTCAAAATTTCAAAAACTTCATTTCGATTCAATAAAATATCATCATTTTTGAGGAATAGTTGATATCACAGACTCAAGTTCTATCACAAAAACGGTGCATATCTGCTTTTTACCGTGTCACTAGAGGTTATATTTGATAGCTTTTCACTCCCTACTAATAGAGCTGTTAATCGAGTAATATCGTTCAAATGTTTTTTATGGCTTTTACTTAAACCTTGAGTACCTGTGGCAGAGCGTTCTCTCATATCCAACCAAGCTTTAGCCTTGAAAATAATTAAACCACGATTACTCAACACCGAGTATCCTGAATGGATTCTTTTTCATGCACTAATATATTATAATAATCCTTATCCAATAATAAGGCCGACAAACTAGCATCTTCATCAAAAATGTAAGGGTGTTTCTCCCCTCCTTCTTTAATGGGTATTCTGGTAAAATGCTAAATAGTTCAATCATAGAAGGAAACTCAGGCTTATTGGTTTGTAAATCGAAATAGCTGTGCTTTTTCATCCTTCTGACTTCCTTGATATTCTCCCCAATTCTAAAAAGTGATTCAAGGTATCATAAAATTCCTTATTTTTAATTCATCAATGATTACCATATCATAATCTTTTGTTGTCCGACTTTTAAATCCTTGCGAATCCAGTATAATAGAGGTTGCAGTCCCTCCAATCAAAACATAATAGTCTTGAAAATTCGCAAACATTTTCTTGAAAAAAATAGCTTTCGTATTAGCTGACATCATCTTCTCCTAGATACTGTAATATATTATTTTTTAGTGCTTCAATCTCTTCCTCCACACGTGGATCATCATCATCTTTTAAGGTCAAATAAAGAGAAATAGGATCTACAAACTGTCTATCTTGATTTTCTTTAAAATCGTTCCAAAATTCAGATACAAAAGGACTATATCGCCATATCTCTAATACCTTGCCTTCTAAAACATGCTGAGATAATGGCAAGGATAATTTATTGAATTGTCTCTGTGATATGACATAGCTACTATTTTCATCCGATTCAGCTAAAAAAGTCAAATAAGATAAAGCATAAGTACCACCGTATAGAAGCCTAGAAGCAGATTTTTATATTCTAGATCTACATTGGGCAATAAGAGACGTTTTTGATTGGATTAAATAAATAGGACTCTGATTTTAAGAATAATTCTTTCTTTGATGCAGTATAGGTGTAAAGTTTATTTGGCTTATTTAACCAATCTAAAGTTTTAAAAGTCCTCAAACATCTATAAATCGTTGAGTTTGGAAGTCCAGTTACCTGTGAAAGCATATCAACATCTACTACTTTTTGACCTTTTTGTCAATAAAAAGGCAATCCAAGTTAATTGTTCGCTAGGTGTTAATTCTTTAGATGTTGCAACATCATCATTAGCATTCAATACTAATCCCAATGGAGGAAAAAGAGATTTCCCTTGAAATCTGCAAAAGGAACTCTAGCTTGAAGGAGTTGTTTTTCAATGTCAGATAGCTTTGAAAATACCAAAAACAACGTCCATGCTAGCTTTTTCACCCATAATACGAGCTTGAGTAACAAATGAGTCTAAACTTCCTCTTCTCTTTTCTTTAATCAATAAAAATGACTCCTTATGAAACTTCATTTGGACATATTGAAATCTTTTTTTCAAAACTAATTGGTAAAGTTAAAGCTATTTTTCAACACTTACATTAATATAAAACGATTGAAAAATAGAAATTATCTTTTTGAACATTCATTGTTTTTCCTTTTTTTATCATTTTTATACGTATTTTATCATTTTAAATGATAAAATGCAAGTTTTTGATAATAAAAAGTGACTTACAAAAGATAAAAAAAGCGAGAACACTTATCAAAATGTTCTCGCTGGATTCATTATTACTGACGTATCTATTTTTTTGTCTACGCAGTCGACATTCAAACAGACGTTCACATCAATGTATGCACCTTTTTATGTCAAAATCACTCTTTTCAATAAAAGACAAAAATGCTTGAAAAAGTGCTTAAAAATCAAGAATTTTTCACCCTTTTAGTCGTTGTAGCAACACTACACACTCCACATGCTGTATCTGTGGAACCCAAAAGGTTTGGGTGAACCTTTTGAGGATTAACTTCGTTTTACCAACAAGCTCACACACTCGACGTGATGCGTCTGCGGAAATAAATCCACCGGCTGGACTTTCTTCAATTCATAGCCTCAGCTCTTGATAGAGTTTGATATCTCGAGCCATGGTTGCTACATTACAAGAGATATAAGCGATGCGATCAGCTCCTGTTTGGGCGCTGGCTTTGATAAAGCTCTCGGACAAGCCCTTGCGTGGTGGATCGACTAGGATAGCAGTTGGTTGGATGCCTACCTTGAGCCAGTTTTTCATGGCATTTTCAGCTGTATCGCAGACATAGTGAGCATTGCTGATACCATTTAGCTAGCATTTTTCTGGCTGTTTTCTACGGCTTCTAGGGATGACCTCTACACCATAAACTTCCTTGACGTGCTTAGCGACAGATAGTCAATAGTCCCAATTCCTGAGTAGGCGTCGATGACGACATCATCTTGTTTTTAACTCCGCAAAGTCAATAGCTGTCTGATAGAGTTTCTCTGCCATTTCTGTATTGACCTGGTAAAAGCTGGTCCAGAGATTTGGAAATCATTACCAACATCTGATCTGTAATGTAATCTTGACCATAAAGTGTACGCCATTCTTTCCGAAAATCGCATTGGTGTTTTGATCATTGATATTCTGCATGACAGACACAATTTCTGGAAATTGCTTGACGATTTGTTCAATCACCTGTTCAACTCTGAAAACTTTAGGACGTGTGGTCACCAAAAATAACTCATGATTTGACCTGGAGTGATGTCCACGACGCACAACAAGGTTACGAATCAAGACTGTCTCTTCTCATCATAAGGCTTCAAGTCATATCGACGGAGCAAATCACGTAAAGCTACAATAACTTGGTCGATGACTGGATCCTGAATGTAAAAATCCTCCAATGGCATAAGGTCGTGAGAATTCTGCAGGAAGAAACCAGTCTCCAGAACACCATTAACGCGACGAACAGGAACCTGAGCCTTGTTACGATGCTTGATAGGATTTTTCCATACCAAGAGTATCAGCAACCTCTACATCCCTGATTCCAGCAATCTTATAGAGACTGTCTTTTTACTTGCTTGGTTTTAAACGAGTTGCTCTGGATAAGCTAGATGACCTGGGTCGGCGATCCCTGAACAAGTAAGCCAAATCTAAAGTCTTGGTTTGCGATGTGGTGATTGCGTAAGGTATTCCTCGACTTGCAAAGCCAATCTTCTTGCTGACTTTAAGAGACGCATGAGGATTTTTCTCAGTCGGAAGAGCATTCTCAACAAAAATACCAAAGCCATCTACCTTTATGCAACACCTGCTCCTTCATGGGTCAAATCGACAATCTCTACTTCTAATATCATTTTTCTTTAACATATTTTTCACTTTCTATCAGCCGACAGACGGCAACTCATTCTGTTACCATCTATTATACCATGAATTAACCTAAGCACCAAAAACTCTTGAAAAAAGTTTACACTGTTTGCCAAAATAGCACTGGATGATATTGCCACCGTCTTGAATAGCTTTATTAGCATCAAAGTATAAGGTCGATATTGCTAAAACTATCTTCTGCTTGCGCAACGATACTTTGTTTCAGATCCTTTAGAGTCTTTGTAAAGTCTTCGTTATTCAAAAATATCGCTCTTAGAAAGATTGAAGGCAAAAGTTGATGATGACATTGATCTGGTTTCCTGTTATAACCTGATCCAGCTTATAATTTTTCAACGTATCTTCAACGATCTTTACGAACATCATCCTCAGTAAGCTCACCTTGGACTCTTTAGCTTTAGCGATAGCAGATTTGATATCGGCAAAGGGCTACATTGAGTTTTATTGGCATCATAGCCTGATTTGTCCTTGTTTTCATCGTTGATGTCTGACAAAGCTTTTAGTTCTTCCTGAGCTAGGTCTTTATTTTCTTGAGGAAGTTGAACACCATTAGCATCTAATGAATAGTAGATACCAGCTAGGGCACTTTCACCTGTTACAGGGATTGGTGCAGCTACGGTTATACGAGCATGTTCAACACCCAAGGTAACGGCCGCATTACGGTACATGTCTTGGGTCACTTTAGTGATTTTCAGGGGTTTCAATCTTTGACTTCAAGTGGAGATTTTTCACCTAATTTTTGAATTTTTGCAGACGAATAGAGCTGAGACTAGAGTCATTGGCGACGTTCATAATCTTTGAGTAGACATCTGGCGTCATAGTCTTCAGTTCTTTGGTATCTGTAGAGGCGTTATAGCCGAGTTTTTAATGTTTGATTTTTGATCTTCTGTTAGTGAAGAACCTAAGACGTACTCAGGTTGAACATAAGTTTCATCAATTACTTTTTGAACATCAGTGGCTGCTTGAGCGCTTTGCAAAGTTGCAACTGCTAAAAGAACTGCAGCACTAGTCAGAAAGAATTTCTTTCGCATGAGACGTTCCTCCTTTTCTATTCTAGCATACCTTACAAAACTTAAAAAGTCTTATACAGTTACTAAATCATATTGAGTAAAATTATCTCACTGTTCAGAATACAAGAAAAGAGAAGAACAAAATAGTCTCTCTAATCTTTTATACAAGTGATTTTGCTCATGAAAATTTTTATTTAACTAGATTTTTAATTTAGTCTTCTTTTTCTTTTGAGCCTAACCTGATAGTGTTGTCGCTATTCCAATGATTCAAGTCCAGTCATTACTGAGTTTGAATCGCACCTGTATTTGGCAATTCGTAAACTACTTTTCCAGGATCTAAAAGTTTTGGTTCCGGGCAACAGGGAATTTGAGGTCGGTTTCTGGAATTGGAACTGTCGGATTCTCCGGTTTTGGTTCTGGAATTGGAACTGTCGGATTCTCGGTTTTGGTCCAGAGTTGAACTGTCGGATTCTCCGGTTTTGGTCCAGGGTTGGAACTGTCGGATTCTCTGGTTTTGGTCCAGAGTTGGAACTGTCGGATTCTCTGGTTTTGGTCAGGAGTTGAACTGTCGGATTCTCCGGTTTTGGTCCAGGAGTTGGAACTGTCGGATTCTCCGGTTTTGGTCCAGGGGTTGGAACTGTCGGATTCTCTGGTTTTGGTCCAGGAGTTGGAACTGTCGGATTCTCTGGTTTTGGTCCAGGAGTTGGAACTGTCAGTTCTCTGGTTTTGGTCAGGAGTTGGAACTGTCGGATTCTCTGGTTTAATTGGAACGTAGATGATTGGGGTATCTTCACCTGGGTTGGTTGGAAGGTTTGGAAGTTCTTACCTGGTTCTACTGGTTTTATCTGTATCTGGTTTCGTTGGATCGTTTGGATCTGCGAAGTATGGTTTGTAGCCTGGGACATTTGGCACAATTGGCTTACTTGGTTTGGTTGGATCTGTCGGATCATTCGGATACTTCACATTTGGCGTTGATGGGAATTTTGGATCGTCAGATTTTGGCACCAAGCTTCCAAGTGGTTTGTAGATAACATGGTCTGTTACTTCTGGTTGATCTGGAGTTACAACTTTAGATCCAGCTTCTGCCTTATCTGAATAGAATCCTTCTACAACTGGAACAATAACCTTACCGTATGTATGACTTGTTTGATCCCATGTAATTAGTACCATCTGCCTGTGTTTACCAGTGAATGTGAAGTCAGTTTGAACATTAGGAGTTGGAGTATCTACACCTGCACCTTCAAAGGTTCGTTTGTTTTGTTGGTTGCGTCACATCATTTGTTTTTGGTACATAGATGATTGGCGTATCTTCCCCTGGTTTATCAGGTGTTACAGGTGTTCCTGGTTGGATTGGTTGACCTGGTTTCGTTGGATCGTTTGGATCTGGAAGGTGTGGTTCATAACCTGGTACATCAGGGAACGACTGGATGACCTGGTTTCGTTGGTCTGTTGGATCGTTCGGATATTTAACACCTGGTGTTGATGGGAAGTTTGGATCATTTGGTGTTTCTGGTTTTGGAAACCAAGTTTCCAAGTGGTTTGTAGATAACATGGTCTGTTACTTGGTTGATCTGGGTTACCACTTTAGATCCAGCTTCTGCCCTTATCTGAGTAGTATCCATCTACAACTGGGACAGTAACCTTGCCATATGGGTGTGACTAGTTTCAGTCCATGTTGTAGTTCCATCAACTTGTTTTTCTTTGCAGTAAATGTGAAGTCACTTTTGGACATCGGCAGCCGGAGTCTTGTCACCTGCTCCTTCAAAAGGTTGACAGTTTGTTTAGTTGGTTTTGTCACATCATTTACGATTGGAACGTAGATGATGGAGTATCTATCACCTGGGTTTGTTGGAAGGTTTGGTAGCTCCTTACCTGGTTCTACTGGTTTATCTGTATCTGGTTTTCGTTGGATCGTTTTGGATCTGGCAAGTATGGGTTTGTAACCTGGGACATTTGGCTACAATTGGTTTTACTTGGCTTAGTTGGATCTGTCGGATCATTTGGATACTTCACTTTTGGCGTAGATGGAATTTTTGGATCATCAGATTTTTGGAACCAAGCTTCCAAGTGGTTTGTAGATAACATGGTCTGTTACTTCTGGTTGATCTGGAGTTACCACTTTAGATCCAGCTTCTGCCTTATCTGAGTAGTATCCATCTACAACTGGGACAGTAACCTTGCCATAGGTGTGACTAGTTTCAGTCCATGTTGTAGTTCCATCAGCTTGTTTTTCTTCTACCAATAAATGTGAAGTCATTTTGGACATCGGTCAGCCAGGTCTTGTCACCTGCTCCTTCAAAGGTTACAGTTTGTTTAGTTGGTTTTGTCACATCATTTACGATTGGAACGTAGATGATTGGGGGTATCATCACCTGGGTTGGTTGGAAGGTTTTGGTAGTTCCTTACCTGGTTCTACTGGTTTATCTGTATCTGGTTTCATCGGATCGTTTGGATCTGGCAAGTATGGTTTTGTAGCCTGGGACATTTGGCACAATTGGCTTAGTTGGCTTAGTTGGATCTGTCGGATCATTCGGATACTTCACATTTGGGTTGATGGAATTTTGGATCGTCAGATTTTGGCACCAAGCTTCCAGTGGTTTGTAGATAACATGGTCTGTTAGCTTCTGGTTGATCTGGAGTTACAACTTTAGATCCAGCTTCTGCCTTATCTGAATAGAATCCTTCTACAACTGGAACAATAACCTTACCATAAGTATGGTTTGATTGATCCCATGTAATTGTTCCATCTGCCTGTTTTTGCTTACCAGTGAATGTGAAGTCAGTTTGAACATTAGGAATTGAGTATCTACACCCGCACCTTCAAGGTTACTGTTTGTTTGGTTGGTTTTTGTCACATCATTTACGATTGGAACGTAGATGATTGGAGTATCATCACCTGGGTTTGTTGGAAGATTTGTAGCTCCTCACCTGGTTCTACTGGTTGACCTGGTTTACTTGGATCGTTTGGATCTGGCAAGTATGGTTTGTAGCCTGGGACATTTGGCACAGTGGCTTGAGTTGGCTTAGTTGGATCTGTCGGATCATTCGGATACTTCACATTTGGAGTTGATGGGAATTTTTGGATCGTCAGATTTTTGGCACTAAGCTTCAAGTGGTTTTGTAGATAACATGGTCTGTTACTTCTGGTTGATCTGGAGTTACAACTTTAGATCCAGCTTCTGCCCTATCTGAATAGAATCCTTCACTAACTGGAACAATAACCTTACCATAAGTATGGTTTGATTGATCCCATGTAGTGTTCCATCTGCCTGTTTTTGCTTACCAGTGAATGTGAAGTCAGTTTTGAACATTAGGAATTTGGAGTATCACCCCGCACCTTCAAAAGGTTACTGTTTGTTTGGTTGGTTTGTCACATCATTTACGATTGGAACGTAGATGATTGAGTATCATCACTGGGTTTGTTGGAAGATTTGGTAGCTCATCACCTGGTTCTACTGGTTTTATCTGTATCTGGTTTCGTCGGATCGTTTGGATCTGGCAAGTATGGTTTGTAGCCCTGGGGACATTTTGGTACAATTGGTTTTACTTGGCTTGGTTGGATCTGTCGGATCATTCGGATACTTTACATTTGGCGTTGATGGAATTTTTGGATCGTCAGATTTTTGGCACCAAGCTTCCAAGTGGTTTGTAGATAACATGATCTGTCACTTCGGTTGATCTGGAGTTACAACTTTAGATCCAGCTTCTGCCTTATCTGAATAGAATCCTTCTACAACTGGAACAATAACCTTACCGTATGTATGGCTTGGTTGATCCCATGTAATTGTTCCATCTGCCTGTTTTTGTTTACCAGTGAATGTGAAGTCAGTTTGAACATTAGGAGTTGGAGTATCTACACCCGCACCTTCAAAGGTTACCGTTTGTTTGGTTGGTTTTGTGACCTTATCCACGATTGGCACGTAGATGATTGGAGTATCATCACCTGGGTTTGTTGGAAGATTTGGTAGCTCCTTACCTGGTTCTACTGGTTTATCTGTATCTGGTTTCGTCGGATCGTTTGGATCTGGCAAGTATGGTTTGTAGCCTGGGACATTTGGTACAATTGGTTTACTTGGCTTAGTTGGATCTGTCGGATCATTCGGATACTTCACATTTGGCGTTGATGGGAATTTTGGATCGTCAGATTTTGGCACCAAGCTTCCAAGTGGTTTGTAGATAACATGATCTGTTACTTTTGGTTGATCTGGAGTTACAACTGTAGATCCAGCTTCTGCCTTATCTGAATAGAATCCTTCTACAACTGGAACAATAACCTTACCGTATGTATGGCTTGGTTGATCCCATGTGGTGTTCCATCTGCCTGTTTTTGCTTACCAGTGAATGTGAAGTCAGTTTGAAACATTAGGAATTGAGTATCTACACCGCACCTTCAAAAGGTTACTGTTTGTTTGGTTGGTTTTGTCACATCATTTTACGATTGGAACGTGGGATGATTGGGGTATCATCACCTGGGTTGGTTGGAAGGTTTGGTAGTTCTTACCTGGTTCTACTGGTTTATCTGTATCTGGTTTCATCGGATCGTTTGGATCTGGGCAAGTATGGTTTGTAGCCTGGGACATTTGGCACAATTGGCTTGAGTTGGCTTAGTTGGATCTGTCGGATCATTCGGATACTTCCACATTTTGGAGTTGATGGAATTTTGGATCGTCAGATTTTTGGCACCAAGCTTCCAAGTGGTTTGTAGATAACATGATCTGTTACTTCTGGTTGATCTGGAGTCACTACTTTAGATCCAGCTTCTGTCTTATCAGGTAGTATCCATCACAACTGGGACAATAACCTTACCGATGTATGGCTTGTTTGATCCCATGTGATTGTACCATCTGCCTGTTTTGCTTACCAGTGAATGTGAAGTCAGTTTGAACATTAGGAGTTGGAGTATCTACACCCGCACCTTCAAAGGTTACCGTTTGTTTGGTTGGTTTTGTGACTTTATCCACGATTGGAACGTAGATGATTGGGGTGTCCTCACCTGGGTTGGTTGGAAGATTTGGAATCTCCTCACCTGGTTCCACTGGTCTACCTGGTTCACCTGGTTTCGTTGGATAGTTTGGATCTGGTAGGTATGGTTTTGTAGCCTGGGACATTTGGCACAATTGGCTTACCTGGCTTGGTTGGATCGTTTGGATCATTCGGATACTTCACTTTTGGAGTATCTGGAAATTTCGGATCGTCAGATTTTGGAACCAAGCTTCCAAGTGGTTTGTAGATAACATGATCTGTTACTTCTGGTTGATCTGGAGTCACTACTTTAGATCCAGCTTCTGCCTTATCTGCACAGAATCCTTCTACAACTGGAACAATAACCCTTACCGTATGTATGGCTTGGTTGATCCCATGCGATCGTACCATCTGCCTGTTTTTGCTTACCAGTAAATGTGAAGTCACTTTGAACATTAGGAGTTGGAGTATCTACACCCGCACCTTCAAAGGTTACGGTTTGTTTAGTTGGTTTTGTCACATCATTTACGATTGGAACGTAGATGATTGGAGTATCATCACCTGGGTTGGTTGGAAGGTTTGGTAGCTCCTTACCTGGTTCTACTGGTTTATCTGTATCTGGTTTCGTTGGATCGTTTGGATCTGGCAAGTATGGTTTGTAGCCTGGGACATTTGGCACAATTGGTTTACTTGGTTTGGTTGGATCTGTCGGATCATTTGGATACTTCACTTTTGGAGTTGATGGGAATTTTGGATCGTCAGATTTTGGCACCAAGCTTCCAAGTGGTTTGTAGATAACATGGTCTGTTACTTCTGGTTGATCTGGAGTTACAACTTTAGATCCAGCTTCTGCCTTATCTGAATAGAATCCTTCTACAACTGGAACAATAACCTTACCGTATGTATGGCTTGGTTGATCCCATGCGATCGTACCATCTGCCTGTTTTTGCTTACCAGTAAATGTGAAGTCACTTTGAACATCCTGGAGCTGGCTGTATGCCTGCTCCCTCAAAGGTTACCGTTTGTTTGGTTGGTTTTGTGACTTTATCCACGATTGGAACGTAGACGATTGGGGTGTCACGTGAAATACGGTCTGGATCACTCTCGTCATTTGGCTCAATCGTTTTATCAACAATATTATAACCCCAAGCTTGTGGTTGATTTTCCCCTAATCTTATATCCAGCTGGAGCATCAGGGATTTTCGTTTCTGCTGCTTGAGTTGGATCTACTGGATATTTTTCATAGGGTTCTAGATACTGAACCTGGAATAACATTCGCTTCATCTACTTGGACAATTTTTTCCTAATGGTTTATATACAACGTGATCTGTTACTTCTGGTTGATCCGGAGTTACTGTCTTAGAGCCAGCTTCTGTCTTATCTGAGTAGTAACCGTCTACAACTGGAACAATCAATTTCCCATACGTATGACTAAATTCGTTCCATGTTGTTGTATTTGTTGTTGGATTATGCTTACCTGTGAACGTAAAGCTATCTTGAACATTAGTAGTTGGAGTATCTACACCCGCACCTTCAAAGGTTACCGTTTGTTTAGTTGGTTTTGTCACATCATTTACGATTGGTACGTAGATGATTGGAGTATCTCGTGAAATACGATCTGGATCACTTTCATCATTTTGGTTCAATCGTTTTTATCAACTATATTGTAACCCCAAGCTTGAGGTTGTTCTTCTTAATTTTTGTATCCAGCTGGAGCATCAGGAATTTTAGTTTCTGCTGCTTGGGTCGGATCAACTGGATTATTTTCATAAGTCTTAGATACTGAACCTGGAATAACATTTCCGGCTTCGTCTACTTGGATAATTTTACCTAACTTTTTATAAGTTACAGTATCAGTTGCATGCGGTTGGTCTGGTGTAACAGTCTTTTTACCTGCACTAGTTTTATCTGCATAATAACCTGTAACGACTGGAGTTAAAACTTCCCCATAAGTATGTCGATGCTTTCCATGTTTTGTCATGTGTTTGACTATTTTTCTTCGCCTGTAAAAGTAAAGTCATTTTGAAGATTCTGTGGTGGGTTAGTTTCTGCACCAGTATAGGTTACAGTTTGACTGGTTGCTTGTTGAATCTGACTAGAATCTTTTTCAATAACAAAACGATAGCGTGTTCCCGGAGCAAATTGGTTCCCTCCATTACCAGCAATAGAAGGGTCTAGAGCATAGGTTCCATCAGGTTGACGAATGAGAGTAACTGTTTTCTTTTTGTTCAAAGACCACGTTTCACTACTAATCTTTGGAGCAGGATACTTCTTCAAAGATTCATCCAATTCATCTGGAGTTAGAGAATCTGGATCAATAACCTCATTGGTGTGAATTTCACTATAATCATAGATAGTGTCACTTGTCTGACGGTCAATATAGGCTTCTACTTTTGTAGGATCACCATCAACAGTTTTTAAGACGATAACCTGCTGGAAGTTTTTGGAAGTTCAGTGATAGCAGCATCCGATGGATCTGGGACAGGAGTACCATCATCAGAAGTAAGAGTATTATTTGTATTTTTAAAGACTTTACTAGTCGTTACTCAGAGATTGAATTGCCGTCAGAATCTACAAAACTAATCGTTTCCTAGATTCTTGTAATAAATATTTATGATGCGATGTCTCGCTTCTCCACCATTACTACTCTTCGAAACGATGACATAATTGTAGGTCCAAGGAATATCAAACATGTCTGTTTCAATTTAATTCCATTAATATCATCTCTCGTGACATATTGACCTGAGATTACTGGAATATTCACAGCTTTAAAACTTAAATCTTTTGGATCTATTTCATGTGAAGACCATCCATTTTTCCGAGATAGCTCTTCGGCTACGATTTGAGACGAATCTGATACTTTATTTTTCTGTGTAGTCACCTTTAAGCTCAGAGGAGTTATCAGATTTTTATAGGAGTTTTTAGATTCCCTCATTTTTGAACACTAGTAGCTGAATCTAAAGTTTCCGTCTTCTGTACATCTACTTTATTTTCAGGAGTAGTTTCTTCATCTACTTTTGAAATTTGATCATTTAATTTGCTATTTTCTGAATTGTTGGTTGTTTTTGAGATTCTTGAATACCTGCACTTGCTTCAGAAAAAGTGGTCTCTACTGCCTCTTCATCAACCGTAGTGAGGAATAGATTGCTGATCACTAGCAACCGTTTGTTGATCACTTGCTTCAACAACAGCTACTCTATCTAAAATAGGGTGTTTCATCAGCACTTGCAACCTGCCCACTCAAAAAGAAGGCCGTACCCAATAATACAGAAGCCAAACCAAAAACTATACTTCCGTAAGGAAAAACGTTGCCGTTCATTAAAATGAAATTTCATTATTAATCCCCAATCTAATTATTCGTTACATTCATTATATCACTATTACTTTGAATTTCAAGTATTTCTCTCTATTCCAAGATATATTATTCGCTTTTTGTATTAAATCAGTGATAACAATCTAAAACCAAATGAAATTCTAATATTTCAAATAAAAATATAATCATTTTGTGAATTAACGTTCGAATAATAGGAATTTTTGTAGCGAAGTGTCAGATTAGTTATTTTTAGATATTTAAAACTATTTTCTATAATAAAAAGATCTAGTACTTATTGAGACTAGATCTTGTCGTTTCTATAATTTAATAGTGTGTTTG
>BNJU01001604.1_pt1 | contig 33365 bp, 41 predicted proteins | sample 8539281 | NCBI WGS metagenome assembly BNJU01 (sample SAMD00202456, study PRJDB9452) | human saliva metagenome | isolation source: human saliva | place: Japan
TGCAACAAATCAAGGTTTTTACCTTGACATTTCTCTCCCCGCAACGTGGTAGATAGAAATAATCCGGTTCATTTCAAGTGAAAGGCAGGGTCCTCCTCCGCCAACGCCTTACGAATATTCTCCTTTGCCACGGCCGGCCTCATTGCTTCCTCAAGCGGCATGCCTAACGGTGTTATACATTTCACATAGGTGAAACCGGCATGCAGCAAAAGCCTCCGCACCAGACACTCTCCCTGCTATCAGCATCACAGGGTACACTTTCCGGATACCGTATTCCAGCACTCTGCCAGAAATCTTCCCCATCAACGTCTGTTCATCAGCACTCCCCTCTCCTGTTACAATCAGGTCCGCCCGTCGACAATCTTGTCAAATCCGGCCGTCTCTAAGAGAATGTCAGCTCAGACTTTGCTTTCGCATCCGCATGGTGCAGGAAAGCATACCCAGCCCACCTGCCGCACCGGCACCACGATCCATGAACGGTCATGGCCCAGATGAGCCGCTGCCATACGAGCAAAAGTACGTGCCCTGACGCTCCAGACTGGCTACCATCTGAAGTGCCCCTTTCTGGGGAGCGAACACGGCAGCTGCGCCCTGTTCACCAAAGAGGGGATTATCAACATCCGATGCCAGCGTGATATCCAGATTCTGCGGAAGTCTGTCGTGCCATCCTGCTCCAAAGGCATCCTTCAAAGCTGCCAGCATTCCCAGTCCACAATCGCAGGTAGCCGATCCTCCGAGTCCAACGACAAACCTTCTGAACCCTCTCCGGAAGGCATCAGCGAACAGTTCGCCAACCCCGTAAGTCGTAGTATGCAGAGGATTCAGTTCCTGTTTTCTAAGAAGACTGATACCACAGGCAGAGGCAGTCTCGAGAATCACAGTGCCGTCTGCACTCACTCCATAGGCTGCCCTGATAGGACGCATGAGTGCATCGTGGCAGCCAACTGTAATTTCCTTACAGTCCAAAAACTGCGAAAAGACTCCCAGCATCCCATCGCCCCCATCCGTGACAGGAATCCTGACGACCTCGGTATCCCTCAATGCTCCTGGACTCCTGCCTCTGCAGCCTCAGCTTCACGAAGAAAGACATCCCTTAAAACTATCAATTGCTAAAACGACACGCTTCATAACAACCGCAAAGATATTAAGAAATCTTGAATTATTTGGAATTTACATCTATATATATATCTTTGCAAGATGAACAGTAATTAGATGCCTTTATGAAACAGTTTTTCAAATTCGTTTTTGCTTCGTTCGTGGGAATGCTTCTCTTCAGCATTGTCATAGCTTTCTTTGCACTCATCACCGTCGCAGGTATGATTGCATCGCAGGATGCAACCAAAGAGCAGAAGCAAATTCGGTGCTCGTACTGAATCTTTCAGGACAGCTGACAGAGCAGGGCGAAGCAACATCATCAGCCAGCTGCAAGGCAGTACGACAGGCAGCATCGGTCTTGACAACCTGCTCGAAGGTATCCATAAGGCAAGAAGAACGGCAACATCAAAGGTATATACATTGAGGCAGGGGGCTTTCGCAGCCGATTCACTACGCCTCGATGCAGGCTCTGCGCAATGTCCTGCTCGACTTCGAAGAGTGGAAAGTGGGTCATTGCATGCGGAGACACCTATACACGGGAACATACTATCTGGCATCTGCCGCAGACAAGGTCTACCTGAACCCACAGGGACAGATAGACTGGCATGGACTGGCCTCCCAGCCAGTCTTCATGAAAGAGACCTGCTGGCAAAGGTCGGCATAAAGATGCAGGTTGTGAAAGTGGGTGCCTACAAGGTGCTCCGGAAATGTTCACGGACGACAGAATGAGCGATGCCAACCGGGAACAGACCGCTGCCTACCTGAACAGTATCTGGGGAAACATAACCAGGAAGTCGGTGCAAGCGAGGCAGCTGTCCGTCGTACAGCTGAACGCATACGCCGACAGCATGATAACCTTTGCAGCACCGGCGAGATTACGTGAAGATGAAAGCTCGTTGACGGACTTGTCTACACAGACCAGATGAAAGATGTGGTAAAAGCAGTTAGGCCTCCCATCCGACAAAAGACATCCCGCAGGTTTCGGTCACTGATTTGAAGAATATCGAAGATGAGAGTCAGAAAGAAGATGACAATCAGATTGCCATCTACTATGCCTATGGCGACATTGTCGACAGGGCGGCCGGCGGTATGTTCGCACAGGGTCACAAGATTGACGCACAGACCGTATGCAAGGACTTGAGGCACTGGGAAAAGAACAAGGACGTAAAGGCGGTTGTACTGCGAATCAATTCGGGCGGCGGTTCTGCTTATGCCTCTGAACAGATCTGGCATCAGATCATGAAACTGAAAAACTGAAACCGGTTGTCGTAAGCATGGGTGGCATGGCGGCATCGGGAGGATATTATATGTCAGCCCCGGCTAACTGGATTGTAGCAGAACCAACAACGATTACCGGGTCAATCGGCATCTTCGGAATGTTTCCTGATGCCAGTGGCCTGTTTGCAGAAAAATTAGGAGTAAAGTTTGACGAGGTGAAAACCAACCGGCATTCAGACTTCGGAACACAGGCACGCCCGTTCACAGAAGAGGAGATGGCCTTTCTCGGCCAATATGTCGACCGGGGGTACAGACTCTTCCGCCACCGTGTGGCAGAAGGACGCAGAATGACTGACGAACAGGTTGAGAAGATTGCGCAGGGACATGTCTTTACCGGACAGGATGCACGGAAAATCGGACTCGTCGACCAGCTTGGCGGACTAGATGTAGCCCTCATGAAAGCTGCCAAGCTGGCCAAGCTGTCCGGTTACAGCACTTGTTCTTACCCGGAAGAGCCAGGCATCATCGAGCAGCTGTTAGAGCAGACAAAGCCAGACAACTACCTCAGCGAACAGCTGAGAGCCAACAGGCGACTATTATGAGCCGTTCTCCCTGTTGAAGACGCTCGGCCGCCAGAGTGCCATTCAGGCACGCCTGCCTTATTCCCCAACATCCACTAACCGAGAATGGAAGGAGACCATATCAAGATAAACAGATGGCTGTTACCTTTCAGCTGGCTTTATGGCCTTGCCGTAATCATCCGTAATGAGCTGTTTGAGCTGAATATTCTCAAGACCCGACGGTTTGACATCCCGGTCATTTCTGTCGGCAATATTACCGTGGGGGGGGCTGGAAAGACTCCTCACGTGGAATATCTTATACGGCTGCTGAAGGACAAGATGAAAGTGGCAGTGCTTTCACGTGGATATAAGCGCAAGAGCCGTGGCTACGTACTGGACCGGCAACAACACGCCCATGCGTGAAATCGGTGACGAACCTTACCAGATGAAGATAAAATTCCCGGATATCCGGGTAGCTGTAGACAAAAAACGGTGCGAGGGAATAGACCGTCTGACAACTGATGAAACAAAAGACACAGATGTCATCCTTCTGGATGATGCCTTTCAGCACCGGTATGTACAGCCGGGCATCAATATTCTTCTGGTGGACTATCACCGGCTCATCATCTACGACAAACTTCTTCCAGCAGGAAGACTGCGCGAGCCGCTGTCAGGCAAGCATCGCGCCGACATCGTCATCATCACGAAATGTCCTGACACTCTCAGCCGATAGACTACCGCGTATTGAGCAAGGCAATGGAACTCTATCCTTTCCAGCAGCTTTATTTCACGAAACTGGAATATTGCCCAGCTGAGGCCGATCTTCCATAAAGGACTGTCCATACCGCTGACAGAGATAAGAGGAAAGAACGTTCTTCTGCTCACGGGCATAGCATCTCAGGCAACTGGAAACGGATATCAATGCCTATACGGGCAACAACGCACTGACCATGCTTTCGTTTCCCGACCATCATTCATTCACTCAGAAGGACATCAGGCGCATCAATGAGGCTTTTGCCGGCATGGAAGCGCCGAATGATTATCACTACCGAGAAAGACCAGGCACGTCTTATGGGTATTGAAACTCTGTCGGACGACGTTAAAGACAACATCATGCCCTCCCGATCAAAGTAAGATTCATGCTTGACAAGGAGGAAACATTCAACAAAAAAATAATATCCTATGTACGAAAAAAATTCAAGAAACAGCATCTTGGTTAAAAGAGAGGATGAGCACAAGACCCAAGACGGCAATCATTCTGGGAACAGGGCCTCGGACAATTAGCTTCAGAGATAACTGACAGCTACGAATTCTCTTATCACGACATACCCAACTTTCCGGTCTCGACGGTAGAGGGACATGCCGGAAGCTGATTTTTCGGCAAACTCGGCAAGGACATCATGGCCATGGAAGGGCGTTTCCATTTCTATAGAAGGATATGGGATGAAAGAGTTACCTTTCCTATTAGGGTGATGTACGAACTGGGCATCGAGACGCTGTTCGTTTCAATGCCTCCGGAGGTATGAATCCAGAGTTCAGGATTGGCGACCTGATGATCATCACTGACCACATCAATATGTTCCCGGAACATCCTCTGCACGGACAGGAATTTCCCGACGGGCCCCGCTTTCCGGATATGCACGAGGCTTACGACCACAAACTGGTTGCGCTGGCCGATGAGATAGCAAAAGAAGAACATCCGTGTAATGCATGGCGTTTATATGGGTGTACAAGGCCCCCACATTCGAGACTCCGGCTGAATACCGTATGTATCACAAGATGGGGCTGATGCCGTTGGCATGAGTACAGTGCCGGAAGTCATCGTGGCACGCCACTGCAATATCAGGTCTTTGGCATCAGTGTCATCACTGACCTCGGCGGATTCGATGTGCCTGTAAAAAGTCAGCCATGAAGAAGTACAGGAAGCAGCAATGCCGCACAGCCACGCATGACAGAGATAATGCGGAGATTATCAAACGTTCATAACATCCGTTCTGACAACATAGACACAGACAGACACGCAGAAGATGTCTCTTTTCATCAAAAAGTCTTACAACATATAAGAATTCTCTTATAGAAGACATACAGGTGGAAGGGACATCATGTCTGACTGAATATCAATTAAACCGGTACTAAATGGAAATAAAGAAATCGGCGAATTCGGTCTGATTGACCGTATCAAAAGGAATATCAAACCATCCAACAGCTCAACTGTCATGGGTATTGGCGATGATGCTGCCGTCATTCACTATACAGACAAGGAGACGCTCGTCTCCTCACAGTTATTCATGGAAGGCGTGCAATTCGACCTTACTTATATTGACATGGAACACCTTGCCTATAAAGTGGCAAGTGATTACGATGAGCAATATCTTTGCAATGAACGGACATCCTCGTCAGCTCACAGTTTCCTTTAGGTCTGGGCAAACGGTTCAGGTGGAAGATATAGACCGGTTCTATGCCGGGCTGAACAAAAGCCTGTGCAAAATGGGAAGTTGATGTCGTGGGGGATATAACCTCTCATATACCGGGCTCGCCATCAACATTACCTGCATCGGCGAGGCTGGTAAGGATGATATCGTCTATCGAAAGGGGCAAATGAGACCGATCTTGTCTGTGTGACGGGTGATCTGGGAGCAGCCTATATGGGACTACTAGATTCTCGAACGTGAAAAAGACCGTCTACTACCAGCAGGTAGAGGAATATAACAATAAGGTGAAAGAGGCTAGAACAGAAAAAGACACGAAACGGCTTGAAGCACTGCATAGGGAGCGTTCTGCCATCGATGACTTCCAGCCCGATTTTGCAGGAAAAGAATATATCATCGACCGGCAGCTGAAACCTGAAGCACGCGGTGACATTATCAACCGGCTTCGTGAAGCCGGCATACGCCCCCACATCCATGACAGACATTTCAGAGCGGATTTGGCAAAGCGAACTGAAGCAAATATGCGGAATGAGCCACTGCGGATGCAGAATTTACGAAAAGAACATTCCTATTGACTACCAGACGGCAGCCACCTGCGAGGAATTCAACATGAACCTGACGACTGCTGCTTTGAACGGTGGAAGGATTAATGCTATTCACTGTCCCCATCGGAGACCATGAAAAAGATAGAGAACATGGAGGGCATCAGACAGATAGGATACATCACAAAAGAATCCTTGGGTGCTTACCTCATCACCCGGGATGGCAATGAGTTTTGAACTCAAGGCACAGGATAGCCTGCGAACAAAAATTAAGACATCTGCTAAAGAATATGAACACAAGGAAAAATATTTAGAAAAGTTTGGAGGAACAAAATAAAAGCACTACCTTTGCATCGCAATTCAGGAAGTGTAGCTAACAAACACTAAAAAGTATTGCAGAAAGATGGTGCCATAGCTCAGTTGGTAGAGCAAAGGACTGAAAAATCCTTGTGTCCCCGGTTCGATTCCTGGTGGTACCACTCCTCCTTTCATCAGGGCGGTTCTCGAAAGAGGCCGCTCTTTTTCGTGTCGTTCTGTCCGGGAAACGGACAACATCGGACGAGATCAATTAGTGAGGGATTATCATTTACCTCCACTGATTCTTTACTGTCAGTGTGCCGAGGGTAAACACGAATGGTGTCGAGGGGTACACCCATGGTGTCAAGGCTTAGTACGGATCACGTTAAGCATTATAACCGGATAGAAGTAGTTTGAATGTAAGTTTTCTGAATAAACATTTCCTGATAAAGAGTCTGCCGCAGAAGAATATACTTTAGGATGAGAACATAGTCTGACATTCATCCACGGCAGATGCGCCTGTGATTGGTCTGCTGTGAAATTATTTTCCTGTCACTGCCGTCACTCTGCAAACACACATACATACTGATAAACAATTTATTATTAAAGAATGTTAAAAGTGACAGCAAATGAGAAATAAACTTTTGCAGTAAACAGTCAGTAATCCTGTCCTCATTGTCAGCATTCTGCCACTCTAAACTTTAGAAGATTTTTATAAGCAGAATGAGTCTCACCCCCACGAAAGATCTACTGTCCCACAACATCCGTTCCAAAGCAGGCCATAATTATTCTTCCATAAAATGCACAGATAGGGAAAAACAGAAGCTTGTAATATCCGGCAAAATTCCGGTATTATATATTTGCAGTTACAGAGTCCCAGCAAGGGACAGTGCAGTCGGGTGAACATTTCCCATGTAAATCAGCCATCAGCGTGCAAACTGTATATGATGGCATCAGGAATGAACTGGCCTCTCCTGCAGATGTGTTGAGGCCCATCACTTATGGAGTTGTCGGCAGACACCAGCCGTGTTGAAGGCCCGCTCCATGCAATATATTGCCGGGATGGGATCGGCTTTATAGCTGGAGAAGAGCTGTTGCCGGCACGACTTATTGGAGCAAGAAGCTTGCTTTTCCGAAAACAATATGGAATTGTCCGTTTAAAAGAGATTACACATGGGAAATCATACTGTTTGAGTTTTTATACAGCATTCAATAAACATAAGTGCAGGAAAGGGGAATAACATAAACTCGGGAACCAGTCAGTCCCACACGTTAAAGCCATACACTTTACACGAAAGTCGTCTACGCATTCAACGGAAGAACCCTATAATTGCAATACAAGCAATACCGGATATATGGTATATTTTCATTAATTTTTACACTTTTGTGATTCACACGTTTACATCCGATAATCTGTCTCATACGATCCGCATACTTTAGAAGGGTCAAGCATTCATATAGAGTGTCCGACGTATCTGTGGACATACCCTATCCGCCGATTCCGTATCGACAAAGACAAGCAAATGTGCAGAACCGAGAAACAGACCATCAGTTTTAACATTCCAAAGACTTACAAACAGTTTGGTTAACAACTGATAATTTTCCAACGGAAATTTGCAGAGATAGACGAATATCAATTATCTTTGCAGTGTTTTCCATAGGAAACAACAAAAGACATTATCAGCTGGATGGCATACAGTGCCCTCTGGCAAGTATAAACAGAAAAAGAAAGACTGAAGAATGAAACGTACAGCAACACTTGTGACAGCCATGATGGCATTTGCGCTGACTGCCTGTACACAAAACAACAAAGCCTTCGGAACTTTGGAAAAACAGATGGACTCAGCGCAGACAAAAGGAAAAACAGTAAATAACCAAAAAGAGAGAGAAAAAGATGAATGTAAAAGAAATGACCGTAGAGACATTCAAAAAGCAGGTGATGGATTTCGAGAAGAACCCCGACAAGTGGTCGTTCAGGGTGACAAACCTGCCATTATAGATTTTATGCGACATGGTGCGGGCCCTGCAAGAGCCCACAGCCCCTGTCCTGGAGGAAATAACGAGTGAGTATTCCGGTAAGATTGATGTCTACAAAGGTCGACGTAGACAAAAAGAGGCAGAATTAGCTGCTCTCTTCGGCATCCGCTCGATTCCATCATTGCTTTTTCATCCCCAAGACAGGTGAACCGACGATGAATACAGGTGCGATGAACAAGCCGCAGTTTGAACGAGGCTATAAAGTCTGTCTTGCTGAAGTAAGACTCCATAACAACAGTAGTGGACAATCATTGCATTAACAGAATCCGTGATATTTTTCGTTCCATCATGGCTTTTGAAGGCAGTCTCGCAACGGCAGCGGGCTGAACATCAATGAAACCATGCTGCTCTGCCTGCTTTCAGAACATGATGGACCGATGCTGCAGGTGAAATCTCCGACAAAATGGGATTGACACGCTCAAAACACTTCCAAAGTGATTGCCGCACTGGAACGTGCCTCACTTATCCGACGCCGTGCCTGCTCTCAGGACGGCCGCTGCCAACGTTTCCACATCACCAGACGCGGGATGGAAAAGCTGAACAGCTTCACTGTGAGATCCATCTGTGTGCCAGATGAACTGAAAGACATGATGCAGATACAAGTCCATGATACCTTGTAGGAAAGAAATGGGAATCAAGACATCTTTCTTCGAATCAAAAACATCAAAAATCTGCTTATCGGCAGGGGTAGATAACCCCTGCAGGATGCTGTATGCGGAGGAATAATACTATTTTTCTCAACCGGAACACAGCACCATCGAGACACTTTGAGCATGACGCTCAGCCGGGGACTTCTTTCAGAAGATAATACTTCTTGCTCGAGCGGACCAGCCGTCCACTCAACCTTTCAGCAGGGCCGAACCGCACATAGACTTCGTCTCCCGCTTTCATTCGATGCTTCCTCAGACGAAAGGAACTTGCGCATGGTAATCTCCGGATTACACATCAGGCGGAACTCATACATCTGTCCATGAGGAATAAGCGCATACTCCTGCAGGTCCTTAGATTTCCTCAGAACGCTTATCTTATAGTTTGCATTCTGGATAATCTTTCTGAACAGCTTCTCGTCAGCCAACTGCTTTACAAAGATAAGATTACGGACAACAGGACGCAACACCTGACGTGGCCTTCCGTTATGCCCCTCAATATCAATATACTTTTTCAGGGATGAAGCATTCCAGCCCTTGTTCCCTGAAGAAAGTCCTGACATCCTCCAGCCGGAGCGTAAAAGAGTCTCACCGCATACCAGGGAAGCTCCGTCGTCTGCAATTTCTTCTGTATATCTTGCTGCCTCTGCCATTGTATCTGCAAAAATAATAAATATATGTCAGATATGTAGCCAGTTTTTCCATAATTCTTTTTCCCCATCCGGTGTCAAGACACTTTCAGGATGAAACTGCATGCATGGATGTCATAGGTTCTGTGATGCAATGCCATAATCAGCCTCGTCACTCTCTGCCGTTATCTCAAGGCAGTCAGGCATCTTTCCCGTTCTAACCCAACTGTGTATCTTCCCACAGGAAACTGTCGTGGCAGACCGGCGAACAATGGTGTGTCGGCAACCTGTGTCACCTTTGCAGAAACACCGTGCAGACACATCGGACAGACTCAGCAGTCTGGCACCGAACACCTCTCGATGGCCTGATGTCCCCAGGCAAACTCCTAAGATGAGCCTTATACCGGCATAACGGCGAATTACATCCAGCAGCAATCCCGCCTCTGACGGAATACCGGGTCAGGACTCAAAAACAATACGGTCGAACGCCATCGGGTCCATGAGGCCGAACCGGTCATTGCGGAGAACTGTCACATCACTCCCAGTTCCCTCGATCATCTGGACGAGATTATAAGTAAAAAGAGTCGTGAGTTGTCAGCGACTGCATTTCGTTCTCATTGGCATTATTGACGCATTTGAAAGTACTCAGGTTATCTCAGTTTGTCGAGAAAAGCCTTCAGCCGGGTTGTGTCTTTAAGGCTGGAGCCGTCTCGAACTCTCCCGTTCAGGTCGATGCCGTAGAACCGGGGATGTGAAAAGACTTCGAGTCTATCTGTATTCTTCGTCCCAATCGCTCCGCCCAGAAAGAAAGGAACATCTCCTCTGTAGCTTCCAGCAAGGTCAGTCATCCATTTCCCGCCTGCAGGTCAAAGAAAAGTAGTCCACGCTATCAGCAAAATCCTTATATAATTCCATATCTTCACGGCATGTAACCGCAATACGTTTCATAATCCGTATCCCGGCATGGATGTCCGGATCGAGGGTGCGGCGCAGGTTGTCTATCATAACGGTACTCTCTTCTCCGTCAAGCTGGACGATGTCAAGCACATGATTTGACAACTTGCGCATAACAATGTTCTGCGGCATATCATCGGCAAAGACACCGCACTAGCAGGTATTTCTTCTTCTGGCCACCTGCCATTCGAAAGAATGGGAGACAGAACTGCCGTAATCGGGTATAATGCCGGAATATGACGGAATCTGGCTGACATAATGTTCGCTTCGGGGCGAAAATCAAGTCCTATCCAGTCTGCACCAGTCTCCAAAAACATCGTGAATATTACGGGCTTCACGCATCCACATACTTTTATGATCGTGATGATGTAAAATGCTCAAATGGTTTCACGCTGCAAAATTACATCAAAAACCTGAATTAAACCTCTGTACAGTCAGGAGAACCACTTTCTTTCCCCAAAACGGATTAACTGGTTTCCCAAGGACGACGACAGAAGCAATCAGACGGGCATTCCTGCCGAGCCAAAGAGAGGACAGCAGCGGTCACATGAAAAATATTATTGTAAACGGATATAATAATATCATTTCCCCAACGTTTAGAAAACATAAGTAACTCTCAACAAAACTTTTCAATCAGCCTATGATAAGATCATTTACCTCTGAAGAGCTGAAGCCGTCTGAAAAAGACACTTCACATCATCCGGCAGATAGCCTACACCTATCGTGTCATCAGAATCAACGGTAAAAATGCAGTCTCTTTGCCTGAACTAAGAACAATATGAGAACAATCGTATCACCCTCACTGCTCTCTGCCGACTTTCTCCCATTTGGACAAGGAAGTTGAGATGATCAACGAGAGCGAGGCAGACTGGCTGCACATGGATGTCATGGACGGTGTATTCGTCCCAACATTTCTTTCGGTTTCCCTGTTATCAAGGCCGTCGGCGAAGCCTGCCACAAGCCGATGGACGTACATCTGATGATTGTACATCCAGAGACTACATCCAGCAGACAGCCGATGCAGGAGCCGCCATCATGAATGTACACTATGAGGGCGTGTGTCCACCTGCCCGGACGCTCCAGGCTATCCGTGCAGCAGGCATGAAAGCCGGCGTGACGCTGAACCCGTCAACGCCTGTAAATGTCCAGAAGACATTATCAGGGGACATTGACATTGTCCAGCTCATGAGTGTGAATCCAGGGTTCGGCGGACAGAAGTTCATCGAGCACAGCATCCGGAAAGTGCAGCGGCTCCGCCAGCTCATTGAGCGCGAGAGCAGCCGGGCACTCATCAGCAGATGGCGGCGTGCAGGCAGAAACAGCTCGGCTTGTCGATGCCGGCGTAGACATCCTTGTCAGCGGCAGTTGATGTCTTCAAGGCCGATGATCCCAGCTGCTATCCATGCGCTGAAAGGACTGAGGAAAACGTCGTCGGACCGTTCAGAGGAACGGTGAAAGCAGGTGGGCGAACCATCCGCGGAGACGCTGCCGGGGCGTACGCCATTGCTTCCATCTTGCTTCCGTGAGTCTGAAGCAGTCTTTCTTCTGTGCCTCGAACAGCTCGTCCAGCTCATGCGTGGTGCAGGCATCAAGGATTACGGCGTTCTCCTCGCGGTCCCACCGCAGACTTCTCGCATTGAGATTGGCCGACCCCACCGTACAGAACTGGCCGTCTACCATGATGATTTTCGTGTGGTGAAAACCCGGTTCATACATCCAGACCGTACAGCCGTCTTTCATCAGCCGGTGTGCGTGTAGAATCCACAGTCAGGGCGTCAGAGGATGTCACTCTTCACACTAGCAGTATTTCCACTTTTCACCCCGCTTTACCGCATTGCGAAGTGCTTTCTTCAATGCGTGACTCAGCGTGAAGTAGGGGTTGATGAGGCTTTATGCTGTCCTTTGCATCGTTGATGGCACAGAGATAGAACATAACGGATGATATCTTTCGTGACGACGGTTCACGGTTGATGATACTCACCATCTTCTTCCCCTGCACTCCTGCAAGTGTCCAGTTTCAGTCCTTTTTATGTAGTCTGCACCGGTTATGCCCCGATAGTACTTTGCACCATGCGCTTCTTTCCGGAGCAAGCTGCCACATCCGCAGAAAGATCTTCTGAAGTGTGTTGACCTCGTCACCTCGATCCGACAGTGCATATCGTGCCACGACCCTACCACCTTCGTACCTTTTTATAATAGTCGGCCACATTCATGCCCGCCCGTGTGAGCGATCTTCCCGTCGATGATGACGATCTTGCGGTGGTCACGGTTGAAGAGGTCGTGCAGCCATGAACTCCATCGGCTTGAACTCATAGATTTCAATGCCTACTCACGGGATTGCCTTCAGATGCCGTTTCTTCATCGGACGGTTGTTGCTTGCATTGCCGAAACCGTCGAGGCAGCGCCTCACTTCAACGCCATCCTTTGCCTTTTGCGGCCAGATGGCGTATCAGTTCCTCGTTGATGGAGTCGTTGCGGAGTTGAAAGTATTCGGTGAATGCTCGAGGCGTGCCTGATCAGTGCGCTTGAACAGGTCGTCGAACTTCTCTGTCCAGTCGTCAGCAGGGTGCGAATTGTCGTGAGAAAAATACTCCCCTTTTCCTGCGGAGCTGATTGACGAGCAGGGTCAGCTCTGTGCTCCGAAGATGTATTCCCTCGGGAACAGTCATCCCCTCACATTGCTTTTGCGCTGAAAGCAGGAGGGGGAAAAGACGAGCAATATAACGCCATCACGGTTGTGATGGCGTTTCTTTATGATTCACGATTATCACTCATTTTTCTTCAATGGCAGACAACAACCTTGCAGGTGCCGGATGCCTTGTCTGTCATGTGTCAATATCACTGTCAGGACGGATGAAGCCTGTTCCTACAGCATACAGCTGTAATGGTCGACGACACCAGCAGATGCCTCTCCGCATCGCACACCAATGCAGTATGAGATCTTGTTCTGGTGCATGATCGCTGGTTTCCGTTATCTTAGTCGCCAGCAGAACCATCTTCGGTTCTCTCGTCGATGATGTCGCTCACGGTATGGTCGAAGAACTCCGCCTGCCATCGCTCCATCGCACGCGGATGTCGCCGTCGGTTATCAGCCGACGACTTTTCCCGTCGAGAGCGAAACGCGGTCCAGCTTTCCTTTACTGGCATGGATGATTGCCTCGCCCAGATGCATGCTTCTCCCGAGATGACGGGCAGGTCGTCGAGACGCATCACATCACTGCGCAGTTGTCGCAGACGTTGCCCAGCTCACCACCCGGATGGAACTGTGCGAAGTCCTGTGGCTGAAGTCCCTGACGCATCAGTGCGACCGCCAGCGCATCGCCGCGGCAAGCGCGAGCGGTCGTCGAACTCGTCAGGGCGAGGTTCGGCGGATAGGCCTCCTTCTCCACCCACACCTTAGATGGGCTGCGTATTTCGCCAGCAGCGATTGCGGGTTGGCGCTCATGCCGATGATGGGGATGTCTCGTACGCTGGGCTACAGCGATGAAACGGAGCAACTCTGTCTGTCTGGCCGGGTGTGGAAAGGGCAGGACAACATCGTCTTCGTCATCACTCCCAGGTCGCGCACGATAGACGTCCAACGGATTGACATCAGGTGTGCGGTAGAGAAAAGCGTCGCCGCATCTGGCACCGATCTTCGCTCTTCCACTCCGGTGCGATGGCCTTCCCGTACAGAGTGATACGTGGAAGCTCACTGCCCTGTCAAAATTCTCGTCCAGCTGGTTGATCAGGTTTGAACAGCATCCATTTCTCCTTGATGCACTGTATGGCGCGCGCCTCACCTGTCGTCAGTCTTTGTTCTGCTTCCATCATATCAGCTTCCCGATTAATCCGTCCAGTTGTCCCAGTTCAAACATATTGGCGCATCCGACAGACCGGCGTCCGGGTCAGGGGTGTACCTCAAAGAAATATCCTGTCGCACCGAAGGCCGCTGCCAACATACGCTGGAAGCTGAACCTGGGGTCGCCGACGGTCTTCCGTCTCCTGCACTCGGACGCTGCACACTGTGCGTACGGTCCATGATGACACGCGGGACAATCTCCTTCATGTCAGGGATGTTGCGGAGTCGACTACTGTGTTAGCAGCGAAGCTGTTGCCGCGTTCCGTGAGCTATACCTCTCCGGCCCCGCTTTCCATGCCGCTGGGATGGCGCATCGCGCCCGCTGAAACTGCGCTTTCTTTACGTTGACCGTCTTTCCCGTCTGGCAGCAGCTACAAAGCAAGTCGGTCTGCCGGCTGGGAGAAGCGAGAATCTGATGCATCCGACCCTGCCCACGGCCTCTGCCTGGCAGCTCGTGAAATATATCCGTCAGCAGGCGTAGCCTTTCTCCTTGACGGCCTGCAGCATGGCAGAGTCCTTTCTCGAGTCCGGACGCCGGAAGGAGTGCAGGGCTCGTCCGGTTCGCCTGTGTCAAAGCTCGCCTTGAAGATAATGTCTATCGCATATTTCCTGTTCAGCCGCACGGAGTTCAGCGCAACAGTGTCAAGCAGTTCCGAAGTCTCGATGACACAGGACCTGCAATGAAAAAGTTGGTTTATCCATCATATACTTGAAATCTGCAGCTCCTGTTTCGCAGCCCGCATCAAGTTTCTGCCTTCAGAGCAGTGCAAAGTTATATATAATAAGGTGAACCGGCAAAGGTTTAACGTTCATTTACATCCTTGATGCAAAACTTATGGATAAAATTTGGTGGTTTGACCTAAAAGTCTTTACTTGCAGCCAGATAGACTTCCTTGATTGTTTTGACGGTCGAAGTTCCGTTAAGAAAGATAATATTCAGTATTAACAATTAAAAGTTTTCTATATGAAAAAGGTTTTAATGACACTTGCAGTTGCATTCATCGCAGTTGCAGCAAACGCATACAGGTTTACGTGAGGTCGGCAATATCGGTATCAGTTCTTCTAAGAGCGGTGATGCAGATGCGAGTCACAACTCACAAGGTCCTCCCGAAATCGGCTACAACATCAACCAGAACTGGGCCATCGAAAATTTTTAACCGCAGGATGGGGCAAGGGCAATCCTGTCAACATCGAGGTGGAGAGCCCAGAACTGTTCACGGTAGAGCCTTACGTTCGTTACGACTTTGTGCACAGCAGAGTACATCAATGCTTTCGTTGATGGCGGCTTCGGTTATACTCATGTCAACGCATGCCCATGCCACAGCTGCTTCCGTAAAACGCTGGTCAGTGGGTGTAAAACCGAATGTCTCCTGTAAACCTCGAGTCCGAAGGTAGCTTCGCAGCATCACGTAGGTTTCGCCGGCTGGAAGTCTGCTAAGGCTGAGTGTTGATGGAGCTAAGTCAAGCGATGCACTGGGGCGTGAGCCTTGACGGCAATAATGTTACATTCGGTGTCTACTACAACTTCTAAAGAGCACTGTTCTGAACAAACTTAATATTTGATAGAAGAGGATGCGTCATGAGACAGCGCATCCCTCTTTTTCTTCAGTCCTCCAGGGGCTGCGCTATGCTGTTGTCTGATACATTTTGTCTGGACGAGCAGCCGGAAGAAGACCAATGATGTATATTTCGGCAAAAGTGTAAAATTAACGAAGCACATTCCTTCCTTCACTACAGGTGATGCCATCCTAAGCATCCGCCGAGGAAGAGCATCGGACAAGTCTGACGGGAATCTTCCGCATTGCAAAACCGCTCACAGACAGGCGGGTAACACGTCCGTGCGAGAAGGTGCTTGGTTGCATCGTGAAACAGGCCTCAACAGGCTTGCAAGTAAGCATCTGTTTTGGAACGCAATCGATCGTTAGTAAGAACCCGGGAAACGGCCTGTCACGATTCCGGTGTCTGTTTCCGTTCGAGAGCTCCTGCAACAGGATATGACAGGATGTTTTCCGTCCGAATGTAAAGTTATTTTCAAATCGGACATTCCTCCTGATGTGGCTTTTGGTCAGTCTCCCTGCTGATGCCTGAGTGTGATTTCACGCTGCGGAATGGAATCTCGATGCCGTTTCTGTTCAGGGTATCATAGATACGTTCCAGTGATGACGCTGTCGTCGGTTCCCTGTGTAGCACATTCACCCATACAAGAATCTTCAACGTGATACAGCTGTCATCGAGCTCTTGAGCAGTACATTGACCGGTTTCTTCTCGTAAGTGATTCCCAGAGTCATAATGGCATCGATGAGCAGGGCTTTTACTCTCCTTGATGTTGCTGCCGTATGCCCGCCCACTTCAGATGTCAGTTCGCATATGATTCTTCGTCATGTTCTTATAGTTCTTGGTGAAGAGCTGCAGGAGTTCTGAAAGGCGATGATCGAACCGTCGAGCGCCTCAATCAAGGTTGAAGTATAGCTGATGGAACTGAGCATCACGCCTCGTCAGATGAGTGTAGTCGCTGATCTTGATGCGTCCCGTCGCGAGAGAGATGCGTAATAGATGTTCTCGAGAATATCGCTTCATGGCAGAAAACCGATACCTCGTCGACAGACCGCCCGTCACGACAACCAGCCATGTGTTGCTGATTTTGAAGACACTGGGGTCGTCAGCAGCCATGCCCCCAGACGACTACCTGCAGGACATTGATGTACATTGTTCCCCGGGCTGCCGCCGTGGAGGTCACTTCTCTGGAGGTACAGCTTGATGGCATCCCGGACTGTCTGGTTCAGGTGAGTTGAAGACGAACCACAGAATGGTTACCAGGGCTATCGAGTAAATGCTGATTCTGAACTTGTCGGAATTGATGAAGTCTGTCCGGAACAGTTTCCAGGTCAGGTCGCTGAGGTTGAAGACGTCAGTAGCCCAGTGAGACAGCTAGGATGAACGATAGACGATACGGTCAGGATGAGGACGGCATCGACGAAACGGATGAGCCATATTCTGCCGACAGGCATGTTCTTTACCAGATGTCTCTTCTTGTACTGGTCCAGATAATCGTGGAAGAAAGCGATTGTCGGTATGCAAGCCAGCTGCATTGACCGCAGATGATGCCCTGCACCGCCAGCATCGTGTAGCCGATCCGCATGAACTTACAAGGAGAACATGAATACGAGACAGAAAGTAGAGCCAGATTGAGGTCGTAACGCGGCACCAGTCCGTGATATCTGCGAGATCATCCTTATCTGCCACGGCGCATTACGCAAGCAGCAGGGCGGAAACAGCAGCGTCACGATGGAGCCGGGCGGCATGACGATGCGGAAAGTGATGACCGTGAGAGCCACAACGATCAGCGGATAGTAAATGCGATAGGTGTTATGTGTCTACGACCCGTCCACCCGCAGGGCAGGGAGGCGAAGATGACGGCCAGCATCCGGTGTATTCGAGAGCGGCTGCGGGCCCATGTGGACGAAAGTTGGAAGGCGACAACAGACGGATGATGACCAGGATGATGCTGAATGTGACGACGCAGGCGAGCATGATGATGCAGGTGCGTTTGGCAGGAAGGCACGGCTTTTCTGCTCAGAGCGGTCGGTCTTCATCACCTTCGTGACCAGGAAACGGATGCTCATGCGATCTGATGAAGATGGCAATCAGGCCGATACGAGTATCATGCTGAAGAGCGTGATGATCCATCTCACGTCCACTGCGACCTCACGACGCTCTGCGGCGTGTATTTCCTCGGAGGCGAGGAGTTCATGTGGCTGATACGGTAGGGTGCCGTCTTGAGAAACTTTATATAGTTGTCACTCCGTTTGCGAAAAATGCTTTTGCTGCGATTTCCTCGTATCTCCTGCTGTGCGTGAGGTGTCGAGCGCCTGCGCTGATGCCAGTTGTATTCATAGTACTGGATGTATTCTGAGTAGGAATCGTTGCGCTCTTTCAACGCCCTACGACGGATGCTTACGGCAAAGTAAAGACGAGACATTGCGGTCGGTCTTCATCCGTGCGGTAAGTCGAAAGGTGTACATCGTGCTGAGCACGTTGATGAGCGAATCATAGCGTGCAATCTCATTGCTCTCCGTGATGGTCGTGGAACAGGCGGGTACGGTTCTGGAAGTCCTTCCACAGCTCCGTTGCCTGCTGGCATGCGTAGGTGAGGTCGAAGATGTTGTCGGCTTTCTGAAATAGAGCATCAGTGACACCTGTGCCGACTTGTCGCCGATTTCCTTCAGCTGGTTCATCACCTGCTCGTTCACGTACTGACTTGTTAGGCTGTTTCGTCTGTTCAAGATGCTGCGTGATCAGTTCGTGCGAGGCACGGAGAGAATTCTTCAGCGAATCTTCCTGCAGGACGGCACGTGCCGGAAGCGTGAGGAGGAGCAGTGAAAGGGTGATAAAGAATAGCTTTCTGCACATATCTGTTTTATTGAGAGATGACTCTTGCAGGTCAAGGTGTTCTGCATGGACAGACTACGGATATCCATGCAGTCCCGTCCGGCCGACGAACTGCGGGAGACACGCCCGGCATCCGGGCCACGGTCACCTCATTCTGTTTCTTAATGCGTACAAAGGTACGGAAGTTTGTCGTTTAGAATTGAAAAAGAGAGAAAGGTAGAGCCGCAAACGGTTTTTATGGCCTGACAAGGCCTGTAAACGAATAAAAATGTGTGTTTGCACGAGAAACTATGATATTGATTGCAGACAGTGGCGGATCCAAGACAGACTGGGCATTGGCCGGACGGACGGACGATAACAACAGGTGCGTCCTGAGGTCCGTACACAGGGACTGAATCCGTTTCACCAGCCGAAGCATGTCATTCTGAAGATACTGGAAGAAGAACTGAAACCGGCACTGCAAAGGCTGTAAATCGGGACAGGACCTTCCGGGGAGAAACAGACACGGACGGGAGGGTATCGCAGATTGCTTTTTATGGGGCTGGCTGCACGAGAGCCTTACGCCTATTGTCAGCGAGGCACTGCAGCAGCCTTCCCACAGCAGATGTCATGGTTGACAGCGACCTGCTGAGTGCAGCCCATGCCGTACGGCAGTGAAGCAGGGTATCGCCTGCATTCTGGGTACAGGGTGCCAACAGCTGTCTGTATGAGCGGACGGATTGTGGCGAATGTGCCCCCTCAGGTATGTCCTGGGCGACGAAGGCAGCGGGGCGGTGATTGGGCAGGCTGTTCCTCAACGGCATCTTCAAAGGCGATCTCCGGCAGAGCTGCGTGAAATATCTGTCGTGGAGCGGTCTGACCTCTGCGGAATCGCCAGACAGCGTCTATCGGCAGCCTGCTGGCCAACCGCTTTCTGGCCGGTATAGCAAAGTTTGTAAGGACAATCTGCAATACGCTGATTTAGAACGTCTGGTAGCCGGAACTTTGATGATTTCTTTCAGAAGAATGTCATGAAGTATTCGCTTCTCCCATCCGTGTGGTATCTGCCGTGGGAGGCATTGCCGCCGCCTTCGAACAGCAGTTGAGGAAGTGCCCGACGGTTTTGACTATGAGTGGGAAAAAGATAATTGCACACCCCATGAGACGGCCTGATAGAATACTACACGTATGTAGTTGCACGAGAAAAAGACAGAAGGTAAAAAGAAGACAATGCACGGACATACAGACAACTATGCTTTTCCTGACACAAGGTCCGATACACGTGTGATCATCACCATGGCAATACCGACCATCATCTCGATGCTGGTGACGGGACTGTACAATCTTGCGGACACATTCTTTGTCGGAAAGATTGATACACGAGCGACGGCAGCGGAATCAGTCTTCTCCATGATGTTCTTCGTGCAGGCCATGGGGTTCTTTTTCAGTCATGGGTCGCGAATTATATCTCACGTGAGCTGGGCGCACGCCGGCATGGCGAAAATGCGGTCAGAGATGAGCTTCGACGGGTTCTTCAGTTCGTTCTTCTTCGGACTGGCAATCCTTGTCCTGGGCGAAATCTTCCTCACGCCGCTCTCGTGATGCTCGAGACGCGCTCACCATCTCCATATGCGGAGGACTATATGCGCATCATTCTCCTTGGCGCGCCCTTCCTGACCTCCTCACTCACGCTGAACAACCAGATGCGTCTGCGGGGAAAACGCCAACCTCGCCATGTATGGAATCGTGACCGGGCCGTGCTAAATGTCCTGTCGACCCGTTCCTCATCTTCACCTGTAGAATGGGGGTCAGCGGAGCTGCCTGGGCTACGGTCATCGGACAGGCGGTATCATTTGCCATACTCTTCCTGATGACGACGAGGAGAAAACACTAGCCATCCATTTTCCGTAACTTCTCACCTTCCCAGCAGGCTTACAAAGAAATCTTCTATGGAGGAGTCCAAAGTCGCTCATGCGGCAAGGAGGCTGTAGCCTATGTGGCGACAATGTCGCTGAATGTCGCTGCCGGCGTGTGGCGATTCTGCGCATTGCGGCAATGAGCATTGTGGGGCGCATCTCGATGCTGTCTTTACCGCAGTCATCGGTCTGGGGCAGGGGATTCCAGCCAGTCTGCAGCGCCTGTTATGGTGCCGGACTGTATGACGAGGCTGAAAAGAAGCTTATAAGTTCACCTGGCCATCGGAACAGCCTTCCTGATAATCCCTTGCCGTTGTCGGCTGGATTATCAGCAGGTCACTCATCAGAGTCTTCCGTGACGAGCCCGGAGGTGATAACCGTCGGCTCCGTAGCACTGCGCTGGCAACTATGCACCTTCCTCTCAGTGCGTTTATCCTCAGCAAGCAATATGCTTGCACAGACCTACCACTAAAGCCCTGGAGGGCGAAACACGCTGGCAGCTGCCCGGCAGGGGGCTGTTCTTTATTCCGCTCATCTTTCTGCTCCCCTCTTGCTACGGACTGACGGGGGTAGAGATGTATCAGGCGGTCAGTGACGTGTGTTCGTTTGCGCTGACGCTGCCCATCATCATCTATACTTTCCGCGAGTTCACGCGTGAGGCTGCTGAAAAAGGAGGGCAACATGAACGCCCTGCATGATAAAGACATGGTCTGTGACCGCTGCAAGATGGCTGTCAGGCAGACACTGCAGCACGTGAGTCTTCATACCCTGAAAGTTGATTTGGGTGAGGGTTACCCATGAGGAGGTCCGTCGCCCGACCAGCTGGCGGCGCTCCGTGAAGAGCTGGAACAGATCGGCTTCAGCTCGCTGATGACCGGCGGCAGCGAGACGGTGGGCTTGTCAAGTCGGCACTCATCAAAGGCGGGTCCTTTATCAGAAGAGACTCGCAGTAACAACGATCAGCGATTATCTCTCGCAGGAGCTGCACCAGGACTACAGCGCACTGTCAAGCTCTTCTCGGAGACTGAGGTAAAAGCATAGAACGCTGTTTCTAGAACTGCGCATTGAACGGGTGAAAGAGCTTATCTGCTATGACAGAGCTGGCCCTCCGCAGATGGCCCTGCGTGATGCATTATTCTTCCCAGTACCTGCCTTTCCGGTCAGTTTCAAATCGGTAACAGGGCTGACACCATCGCAGTTCAAGGGCCGCCGAGGCAACCGCCGCAAGGCACTGGACAGACTTTAGAAATGACGGGAAGGGTCCGGAAACCATGCGAACAACAAAAACTTCAACGCATCGGCTGCTTCCGCCATCTCTCCCACTTTTCCCTGATTTACCGGACATTTTCGATGACAACAAATAAAAATATAAGATATGAAATCCTTGGCAAATCAGAGTTAAATGGTAACTTTGCACTCGTTTAGCAAAAGTCAGACATTTACAAAATAGTTGGATGAAGAATGACAGATGAAATTCAAGTACCGCGTGAACAGAGCAGATTCGCGTTCGGGAAGTACGTGTGGTAAGCGACAACAGGGCCGAAGTGATGCCTACAAGGAAGGCGATGGATCGGCTCATAAAGAAGAGTTGACCTGTGGAGATTTCTCTAACGCACAGCCACCAGTTTGTCGTGTCATCACTATTCAAGTTCCTCTACCAGCGAAGAAGCATCAGAAGGGATTGAAACAGAAAGCAGGTAAAAGCAGGAAGTAAAGGAGATACGCTTCCGGTCCGCAGACTGGCGAGACTACAACTTCAAGCTCAAGCATGCAGGGGTTCCTCAATGCAGGCAACAAGGTGCGTACGTACGTCTTCTTCGATGGCCGTTCCATTTCTCTTCGAGGAACAGGCGAGGGTAGCTGCTTTCTTCCTGCTGCCCACTATTGTGAGGGAACTTACCGAAAGGTGGAGCAGCTGCCGAGCTCGAAGGCAAGATGTTTCTCTATCTTGCCCCGAAGAAGGCCAGTGTCGCCAGGAAGAGCCAACGAAACGTGACTGTGAGGAGGCAGAGGGCCGGTGCAAAGAATGCCGTCAGGCTACTCCCGAGGAGAGCAGAGGGAGTTGTTCGCAATGCAAGAACAATGCTGATGCGCTGAAGAAAACTGAATATTGACTAATGCTCCATCGGGACTCCATCCGGCGGGAGGGGCAGGAAATGAGCAGACCTGTGTAACGTCTGGTATATACGTTTGCCACGGATGATGAATAAATAAATATTGCAAAAATTAACAAAAATGCCAAAACAGAGACAAATTCCGGCGCAAAGAAGATTCACATTCACCGGTACTGGTAAGATCAAACGTCATCATGCTGCACGGTCACATTCTGACTAAAGAAGACAAAAACAGTAGAGAAATCTTGTTCACCAGACGCTCGTGGATGGTAGCAACCTGAAACGGGTACGCGACCTGCTCAAACTCCGTTAATTCATTGGTCAAACAACATTAAAAGGAAAAGAAAAACTATGCAAGATCAGTCAATCATGTTGCTTCCAAAGCAAAGAAACAAAATTCTGAAGAAGACCAAGGGTTACTACGGTGCCCGCAGAGATGTCTGGACAGTAGCAAAGAACACCTATGAAAAAGGTTTGACTTATGCTTATCGTGACCGCCGTAACAAGAAACGCAACTTCCGCGCATTGTGGATTCAGCGTATCAATGCCGCTGCTCATCTGTGACGCAGAGCTACAGCCAGCTGATGGGTGCGCTGCACAAGGCGAGCATCGAAATCAACCGTAAGGTGCTTGCAGACCTTGCTGTCAACAATCAGGAGGCTTTCAAAGGCCATTGTTGACAAGGTGAAATAAATCACGAGGACGAAAGATACTCACACTACAGGTGAGTTCCGCCCATAACACAAAGGCTGTCGCGCTTTCGGGCAACAGCTCTTTTTCTATGATAAAGCACCGTTGGTATTGATGGTATTCACCATCGGTGTCAAGACACGAGCACGAACGGCATCAGGCATTATAATGCCGGACCGAAGCCGTTTGTCCATCGCAGATATCTTGTGACAGATCAATGCCGTAAAATTCTTTTCCTGTCTTCCGTCACTCTTTGAAATATATAATGTACTGACGCAGCAATGTATTCATGAAGAATAGCAAAAATGACAGCAAATCAAAAATAAACTTTTGTTTATGCAAATCAAGCGGTTTATCCCTATTCTCAGCATCCTACCACTATAATTTTCCAGGGTTTTTATAAATCGAATGAGTTTTGATTCCCACAAAATACCTACTGAACCATACTTTCAATTTTTCTTTCGGAAGAGTCTGTGTCTTTATAATCTTTAGAAAGCAGGTTTCTCCATACGCAAAAAGAGTCCTGATACAAACTCAGTAGCTTGGTTTCAGGACTCTTTCTATAAAAAGTGATATTTATCGTCTTTATAGGATTGTCGGTCTTGGCATGAAAGGCTTTATCCCTTTACGGCTTTATATACTTGGCTTTTATCTGCATAATAAAACCTATCATTTCTTCCGCCGTGACTAACTGTTGATTTCCTGTAGCCATGTCCTTTCAGTGTAATCTTGTCTGCCTCTATCTCAGACTCGCTTGCAAAAAGCAACAAAACCGATGCTCTTGGCATTGGCATAGCTCATCTGTTTCTTCATCTTTGCGTTGTCCGGATACATCTCGGCACGAATACCGGCCTGTCAGGCGGCTGCAATGATTGGCTACTAGGCAGTCTCTTTCTCACCGAAGTTGATGAATAGCAGTTGCGTGCCCTGCACGCTCTCATAGGATAGAGGTCAAAGTGCATTCAGCACATCATAGATGCGGTCTGCACACAGCTGATACCTACTCCGACGGTCCCGGCATACCGAATATTCCCGTGAGTTGTCGCTAGCGGCCACCACCTGTGATGGATCCGATCTGCGCATCGAGGCCTTCACCTCGAAGATGGCACCGGTGTAATAGTTCAGACCACGTGCCGGGGTAAGGTCGAGCTGAATCTCATTCTTCGAGTCCTGATGTCTTCAGCATGTCAAGAATGAACCGAGTTTCTTCAACGCCCGCTTCAGGCCGGTCTCGCTGTCTTTCAGTAGTTCGGCGATGACCGCAAGTTTCTCTTCGTTCGTTCCTTCCAGCTTGATGACGGGCTGCAGCTTCTCAATGGCTTCTTCGGAGTGTATGTTCTCGCGCAATTCCAGCATTCACGTTGTCAAGTCCGATCTTGTCCAGCTTGTCGATGGCAACAGTAATGTCCACGATCTTGTCGCTCTTTCACCGATTACCTCAGCAATTCCGGTCAGGATCTTCCGGTTGTTTATCTTGATCTGTACCCGCACACCGATTTCGAAGACTGTATCGACAATCTGCATTAATTCGACCTCATTCAGCAAAGGTCGGACCCCACGACATCGGCATCACACTGGTAGAATTCACGGTAAGCGTCCCTTCTGCGGACGGTCGGCACGCCATCGGGCTGAATCTGATAGCGTTTGAAAGGCGGCTGAAGTTCTTCACGATGCATTACGACATAACGTGCGAAAAGGTACCGTGAGATCGTAACGTAATCCTTTCTCCACAGAGCTTTGTCTGCATCTTGGGCGTGTTGCGTTCTGTCAGCTCGTCATCGCTGACGAGACTTCAGATAATCTCCAGGGTGAGAATCTTGAAGAGCAGCTTGTCGCCTTCCTCACCATATTTTCCCATGAGCGTATGCAGCGTTTTCCTAGCCCGGGGTCTCAATCTGCTGGAAGCCATAGAGTGCATATACCTGCCTGATAGTATCGAATATATAATTTCTCTTGGCCATCTCCTCGGGACCGAAAATCGCGTGTTCCTTTGGGGATGGAGGTTTTATTGCCATTTTCTTTCATTTATGTTTAAAGTGATGGAAGAGCCTGCGTGAGAAATGCCATCGCACATTCTCTCTGACCGCTTATCACCATTTATTCATATTACTTAGTCAGCAAGACAATTGTCTGCTCACGGTCGGACCAAACCAGAAAGCGATACCGATACGGGTCTCAGGAAAATCTTCAAGGAAAGCGACATAGTACTGGAATTGCTGGAAACTCCTCTGCCGACTTGCATTGCGTCATGTCTTTCTTCCATCACGGAACTCTTTGTAGACAGGCTGTACATCATCTATTTCGTGAAAATCAGTCGTCTGTGCTGCATCAGGGCAATTTGTAGAGCTACACAGGCTGATGGTCTCAAAACTGTCGAGGACATCGCTCTTCATCATGATGAGTTCTGTAACACCATCAACCATTACCGGTAACGGAGCTGGACAAGATCGATCAGCCACAGCAGCGCTCGACCAGTAACAGCACCATACTCATGTCAAGGTCACGGATTTTCCTGCCGGTTTCGTCAAAAAGCTCCGTGGGGAAAGGGCGCGCGCCGACACGCGTGCAGTAGGCTTTCAGCGATGCCATATACGTTACCGACTTTGTTTGGGGCCTATCCCAGTCCGGTACACACCGCTTTCAGATGGTGTTGATGACGTTACAAAAGGATAGAAACCCGAAAATCGACATCAGCATTGTTTCCTGCACCTTCACAGAAATGTTTTTCCGTCACGCAGCTCGGGTGGTTTTATTTCATGTTCGGAATCAACAAAACGGAAATCCTTCATGTATTCAATGCCCTCCATCCAAAGTTTTTCCGTCTTTTTCAAAATCCGTGAAAATCGGTCCATCCAAGTGCGAAAAGCATCTTCATGTGACGTTCCTTGTGTTCTGCGTATTTGCGATCAAAATCACAAAGGATGTCGCCAACGCGAGACCGTTCCGGCTGGCCTTGTCGGTGTGGGTGGGTCCGATACCTTTACCGGTCGTGCCACTTTGTCCTTGCCTTTTGCGAGCCTCGTATGCACGGTCAAGGATACGGTGCGTAGGCATGATGAGTGTGCTTTCTTAGAGATGTGCAGACGTTCTTTCAATGGATGTCCAGCTCTTCTCCAGTTCTTGCCTCTCCCATGAACAAATCTGGAGCCAGAACCACACGTTCCCCAATGATATTCACCTTTCCGCCTTGGAATATACCGGACGGAATGGAACGCAGAACGTATTTCTGCGCTTCGAACTCCAGCGTGTGTCCTGCATTGGGACCTCCTTGAAACAAACCACTACGTCGTAGTGCGGTGTGAAAACATCTACGACCTTTCCTTTACCTTCATGCACCCCGTGGAGACCCAACAGGACATCTGCTTTACCTGTTCATTTGCTTTATATGAGTTTTACCTTGCCTCTTAGCTGTTGTCTTGCTTTTCTGACGTGAAAGGACTGTCTGACAGCGTGAGCAGATTCCATATATATATAGGAAAAACCATCCCTGCGGAACCGGTGGAACTTCGTGTTGTACTGATCGCATCTGCAATCTCCGGCGATTCAATCTCTGTAACAGTTCCACACAGTACAAATCTGATGGATATGATCCTCATTATCATAGCATACTTCATATTTGGTCTGACCGATGAAACGATGCCTGACGACGAGACGCAACTCTATGACCGCATCGTATTGTAGGTGTATGGCACAGTGAAACCCGGAAGTTTCTTGTCCAGTTCCTTGCCAAAGCTCTTCCAGGAGAAATGTCCTCCCATATCATACACCCGCATCCAGAATGGCATAACGCTCTGACGTCTTGCGATGATTATTCGCTTCGGTATTCATCAGAATATCGAACTCTCTTTTGACTATGTCTTTAGTCACTGCTAACTGATTAAATTCGCTACAAAGATACCAATTTTTGACTATATAAACGATTGTGTGGCAATAAAAATAAGTTAAATATGCAGGCGGACTCCTGCTGCATCCTCCGGTATTGCAGGTCACCTAAATTGATTGGAAGACATCTTCGTGGAATCTGTAGAAAAGAGTTCGGTTTCAGAAAATATCAAAGCATCGATGTAATGAGTACAAATTCCGAGCTCACGTAAAAGGTGGCCAGCATGAAACTCTCAAAAGGACTCACGGAATCAAGGTCCCTTTGCTTGAGTACTAGCGGAATCGAGACCGCTCTACATGGTTTGCAGACCATTGCCTAACCTCCCGGCCCAAAGCACCATAGCTGTTTTGGTTTTGCGAGTGCAAAGATAATCAATAAATTCTGTCTGGCAAAACATTTCACAGACTTTTTAAAAAGACTATACGGATTCTATCAGGACACGTCTCAATACAGTTCCAGGATCCATAAGGCAAGCAGATGGATGAAGACGACAGAAAGGCCACCAGGACAATCTACTTGAAACAGACAGGCCTCTTACGTGCTTTCAATTTCTGCTTCGCCTTCAGCTGGTCGTGCAAGGCTGGCCTGCACACCCATGACAAAGGGTCCTTGCCAGAACGAAGGCCTGCCATATCCGATAGACGACGTAACCGAAAGCGGAAAGGGCACAATGACCAAGACAACGTACTGCCGCCAGGCCTCCTTTCAATATCAGACCGGCGTGTCTGACGGATTATCCGCAAAAGATCCTCTGTGAAGTTGATTTCATCATCGTCAAACCACTTCGACGAGTTTTTCCCCGCGCTTTCCCTTCATCTCTTCGTCAACCGAAGTCCACACCTTTCCCAATGCATGAGCAGAACGGTGAGGTCATCGCCCAGTCCGCAATGGGAATAGCATCAGCACGACATCAAAGCGGCGAAATAAGGTAGCCAGCGCACCGATGATGACAGCTTGTCCTTCAACGAGACCTTGTCACTTTGTATCAGGGTAGTACAGAATCAATGCCACGTAGACCAGCTTTGCGCCAGCACGTTTTCGCGATGCGCTGTATCTTCTCTACGCAAAGCTCTGCTGGGAGAACTTGTCCTTGCATTTCTGCAAATCAGGTAAATCCATACAATCTTTACAATTAAGATAATCAGCGAAAAGCCAGCACACAGTCAACATATTCCTTAACCGTCGGGTAATCACGGTTGACGGCGTATCTGCTGCGGACCCATGCCTTCATCAGAATTCTGTACTGCAGAAACAGCACCAGTCCACGGCAATGGCGCAAGCACATTCCATACTCCTTTGAAAGGCAAAGAAAGTATCCGGGAAAGCAGACAGTACCAGTATCGGCAGACAAAAGCGGGATGCCGGCAACCGTATAGCGTGACCGCTCCGTCCCTCACTGTCCAAGGCTGCCTGGTAATCAAAAGATAGTCGGAAGGACTTCTTCATTCACGCCAGCAGGCATCTGCGGAAAAGCCCATCGCTCCTTATGGTTTTCTGATCCGGTTTTCTACGCATGCTGCGTAAATCGTCAGCACAGTAACATATTACTCTTCTAAATCTTTCATGCACGTGCCAAGTTTTATAATCCGGAGGACGTTTCTTCATCATCTTCAACATAGAAGACTGTACAGAAAGGGTATATATAAGAAAAATAAACGATGCCCTGTAAGCCCGGGTTCCGTCTCTTCCTCATCTTTCGATAATAGGAAGATGCCTGTCATTTATCTAATTTGCAGGTCACCCTGCAGCTCAAGCATTCTACTCTCGTTGTGCTTGCGCTCGGGCGGGCAGCCCTCGAGACAACGGTTTACATGAACTTACGGCTCCTGAACGGCACAGCCAGACGGTCGCCCGCTGCCGGTGAGTCTCTTACACCACCTTCTCACCCTTACCATCCCCGGCGGGACGGCGGTTATTTTCTTCTGCTACCATCTACTGTCACCAATGGCTTCTGTTTTCGGAAGCAGGATGCCCTTTGCTGCCGGACTTTCCTCTCGCATCCATCCCAGAGCACCAGCGACAGAGCCGGGACACTGCCTTGTGTGTGGTACAAAGATAATGGAAAACATGGAAAAAGCAAAATTTTTCCTCAGTAATCTAAGCAAAATGTATTCAAAAACATGATGTGATGAAGAATAAAAGTGTACGATATCCTCCTTTTTCGTCTCTCCATCGTCTGCTCCAGATGTTTCTGAATGACACATGAGACATACATACCGGTCATCACCAAAGGAAATGAGGGATAAAACGCTCCGCTTTTTAAAAGATGGTGAAAGGGTGCTCTCCATTGAGATGTGTGGACAGCCGTTGTGCAGAGTATATAAAGCTGCTCGTGAAGACCGGTCGTTAACTGATTCCATATATCTCCCCTTCCTGCACTTACATGTTTCCTGAATGCTGTCGATAAAAACTTTAGCAGTAGACTTTCCATGCATAATCTCTTTTTCAAGAGATAAATCCACATTGTTTTCGAGAAGTATGCTGACCAGGGCATAAGTCATGCCGGGTCAATTCATCAGCTGCAAGCTGCTCCGTCAGCAATAAATGATAGAGGTGGACCGTCAACACAGCTGGTGTCTGCCGACAACACAACAAGTGACGTGCATCAGCACATCCGCGCAGGAAGGCGGTTTGCATTCCTGTCGACTATGGCGTACAGCAAAGACGCTGAAAACTGACTTACACAGAATGTCTGCCGGACAGCACTGATAGTATTCGAGGTGCGGGTAGTGCAGATATGCAATCACCGGAATCTGCCGGACATTACTAAACCTCCGCTTTATTTCCTGTGCCATACCTTTAACGGAAGAACAAGAAATAGATGTATCTGATATGCATTTTCCATCAGCAAATCAGATACACCTTATAATATTCTATCATATTCAGTTCAACTGGTCCGAACACTAATAGGCATGGTCATCCTCCGCAATTTCAACTTGCGGTCGATTGCCCGCTTCTGTCAATGGCCCAGCCAGAGCGCAGACAATGTATGCCGGACAAACGGAACGAAAGCTGACGTAGAACAGCGAGCGAGCGTGAACTCAGCCGACGAGCTATTCTGTATGGTCAGCGAACTTTGGAGTCTGGCCGTCGACGGATGATGGGCGTGTTGTTCCATCCCGCAATAAAGAAAGAGACAGAACCACGAGTGCGACACCGATGCCGGCGGCCAGATGCCACGGACATAATCAAGGCGAGGACGGTCGACAATTCAAACAACAACACACAACGCCTGCAAGAAGAACGACGACCAGCGGCCCGCTGTGGTCAGGATTGTTCAGATGCTTCGCAAACACATCACGATCACTCCGGCACTCGTTGACCGCATAACCGTCGCCCAGCGGGACTACGGCAAGGAAAGGAAGGAAGAGAAGAAAGAAACAGCACCGTATTGACAAACAGCTGCCCTGCGAATACGTCCACGGACAATGTCGTCATCCACATATTATTGATATACAGCGTACCGAGGGATGCGTGCAAGGAGACAACAGAGACGCCGAAGACGACTACCCACGGATTGAGCAGAACGTCCAGTCCGCGCGAACCGTTTGCCCAGTGAAGATGACAGGCTGCATGGCATCGGTGATGTTCCTTTCTCTATGATAAAGTTGGAACCCGTGAAGAAAAGTCGCCACGGCCCCGCCCAGCAGCAACGGACCAAGAATGCCGTTGATGACCAGACATACCTGGAAGGTGCGGACACCGAGGTTGCCTGCCTTATTCTGAAATTCGCAACTGACAGCCTGGATAATGAATGTGAACGGTATCAGCAGCCACGCAATGGCACTGCCGAAACTCGTGCTATGTAAAACAACGGAAATGAGGCAAAGAATGCTCCGCCGAATGTGACAGAGTGTGGTGAACGTGAACTCCCACTTGCGTCCCGTCGAATTGACGAACAGTCGCTTCCTCCAGCGTCTTTCCTAACTGGAATATCGCGGAATTCGCTCCCTGTACGACGAGCAGGAAGACAGGTAATGCACCTAACAGCGAGATGATGAACCACCAGTAATGTTGCAGAAAATCGTATGTCATAGTTCTGGTCCTTTCTTGATTGCTTACATGATGCTATCTCTCCTGCCAGCATTGCGGTGAAGAGAACGAGGAAGGAAGAAGTGAATGCGATGCGCCGCGTGAAGGTCGCTTACCGCTGCCCATGTGGGAAGCATATCCTGGATTGTCCAGGGCTGGCGACCGAACTCTGCCCTGACCATCCGCTCTCACTGGCAATATAAGGCCAGAGGTATCAGCACAATGCCCAGTATCTGCAGCCAGCGGGGACGGGTAATGTCCTTCCTGTAAACGTGTAGAAGAGCATGACGGCAAACACAAGGATGAAAAGTCTCCCCAGGCCAACCATGATACGGAAGGGCCCAGAAGTTCACGGGAATGAACAGCACCAGCTGTCCGGCATCCCTTGATATAGCCGTAACCGAAAATACTTCATGTCGCGTTCCAGAATCTTCGGTTGGCATCCTTGCATTCTTTCCGGCACGAAGTCCCTGAAAACCCTGAATGGCATTGCGAGCCACGCTCCTGCTTCTCTTTCAAAAGAGGTTCTTTCGTCCCGTCAGCTTTCTGGTAGCCGTTGATTACGTCTCTTACACGGGACGAAAACCATGGGAATCGTGCGTTGCAAGGAGAGGGCGGGTTGGGGAACAGCCATCGCATGGGTGGTTCGGCATCTGTCATATAATCCGGCTGCCTGAAGGATCGACCAAGAGCTACGCCCGTAAGTCCCTGACCAGTACCGCCCTCATCGAGAGCCTCCATGGCTGCGAGGCTTCATGGGCTGCGTCTGTACAGCCATATAAGCGTTGTCACCGTGAGCTGTCAGCAAAGAAGCTGCAAGACCGACGACAGATCCGATCTTTACACTTTGCATGGCCAGTTCCGTATGACGCTTGCGGAGCAATACCAGCAGCCCACGCCGACGGTGAACGCTGCTCCAGCACCACGCAGAAGTGACAGTGTGCGTGATTTGTCGATGGCAAACGGATAGGGCCACATCAGGAATGAGTCCATCTCATTGCGCGTTGTTTCCGGTTGAAAGTGCAGCCGACAGGATACTGCATCCATGCGTTGGCGCGAATCCACCATGCGAAATAGTGGCTCCAGCCCTGTAGAGCCCATGTGGAAGCAAGATGGAAACCCGCGGCACTTGTTCAGCCGAAGAACATCACGGCGACGAAAAGTCGACTCCATGAAAAGCCAGGATTCCCTCGATAGCGAGCGGGGCACCGAAAAATATCGCCGACGAACCAGGAATAGTTGCTCCAGTTCGTTCCGAACTCGAACTCGAGGATGATGCCGGTGGCGACCCCCATAGCAAAAGTTGATGCCGAACAACCGCTGCCAGAAGCGGGCGACCATACGCAGAACTCCTTCGGGTGCGATAATAACAAGTTTCCATGATTCCCGCGGTGACCGCCAGACCCAGCGTCAAGGAACGAAAAAGCCAGTGATAGATGGCTGTCGGTGCAAACTGCGCACGCGACCAGTCAACTGTTCCTGGGTCAATGGTTAAAGTAGGTTTTCCATTGTTTTCTGTTATTTGTTTAAAGTTAAAGGAATTGAATGTCCTTCTATCAGCGTGAAGGAAGGATCGCCTGCGTATGCGCTACCGTTTCATCAGCTGCTGCTCTGATGAAGTCGACCTCTTCCGGTTTTGCCTTCTGCTTCAGAGAGGTTCGGAAGAAGAAGAATGCTGCTTTAGGAAGATGATAATCAGCGTACTCTTATCACCGTCCACAGCGTCTTGCCCAAAAGTCATGTGCCGAGCATACCGTCGTAAATGGATCGAAGACACGGTAGAAATGAGATCCTTCTTGTTCACGGTATGCAAATAGTTTTCTGCCTTGTATATACAGATTATGTCTGCAGAAAGAGGTAAACAAATATTCTCAAGAGTTGTTCTATGTTTCCACAAAATGAAAGTGACGTAATTTTGTATTTTAAAGGAATTATCAACGTGCTTTCAGGTGTATTCCCCTGTAAAAAGTGTACTTTTTGCAGGGAATATTTTTAGAGCTCCTTGGGTAATGAAGAAACTATTCAACATAATGAGTGCCTGATCAGTATCCGGCATCCGAGGCTGGGAGGTATATTCCCTGCTTGTTCCGGGAGCTAAACAATAGGTGGCTTC
>BNJU01001172.1_pt1 | contig 33363 bp, 58 predicted proteins | sample 8539281 | NCBI WGS metagenome assembly BNJU01 (sample SAMD00202456, study PRJDB9452) | human saliva metagenome | isolation source: human saliva | place: Japan
GCTCAATACGCACCAAAAGGTAAAACAAATTGGTGTAACTGGTCGACTACAAACTAGGATGTGGGAAAAAGACGGTGATAAACGTAAAGCGACTGAGGTGATTGTCGAGCAGGTTCAATTTTTGAGCGACGGCAAGAGCAATAATACCGCACCAGCGAAATCAAGCGAAGCGCCAGTAAATCTGAACGAAATCTCTTTTAGGAGGACGAATGGTAAGACGAAAGCGAGTTTATCTGCTCGAAACTGATAATGGGTTTACGATTCGAATTGTAGACCCAGACCTCAGTTTTATGAGGAAGTACAAATGGTCATTTATAGATAATGACTTGGTAGTCTCACGCAGACTTGAAAAAGGGGGAAGATGATGGGTTTACAGAAATTGTATCTAGTAAAAAGCGACGATTCAAATCGAAACTTTAGAAAGCGAAAAGACGCACGGCAATTTCAGAAAAAAATACGGTGGAACAATTCACAAAAATAACAATGATAGATAATTTCATTGTTGAGAGGGTAATGTGATGAAAGATTTATTCAAAAAAAGAGCGTGAAGCTTGGATAGAAAAACGCTCGTGTAACAGCGAGAAAACTATTAGACAATAAATCTCTGATCACAATTGAAGACGTGCTCAAAGAATGTCCTAGACCACCTTATTTACACAGAAATACAACTGGTAGCATATTCAGATGTGATGATTTTTGTGGCTGTCGGTTGGAGAAAAAAAGCGAACGACCATTGATGAATGGTAGATTTGTCAGAGTCTGGAGAATGCGAGGATAGATGGCAAGTCGAAAATTAATTCAAAAAAAGCTGACAGAGTTTTTCTCAAAATACATACGAATGAGAGATTCTGAAGACGGATTCTTTATTTGTTGTTCATGTGGTCAGAGAAAGCCATTTGAACAGGCTGACGCTGGACACTTCATAAACAGAAGATGGATGGCTCTCAGATACGATGAGCGAAACGTTCACGCTCAATGTCGAGCTTGTAATCGATTCGACGAAGGAAACATGATTGGTTACACAAGATTCATGCTTAAAACTTACGGCGAAGATATCGTTGACCTGTTGGAAAGTATGAAAAAGCCCTACAAATGGACTGACGGAGAGTTAGAAATCTTAATTAAAGACATCAAAAAGCAAAGGAGAGTAAATGTTCATTTTAATTTGGATAATAATTGTAATATGCTTGCTAGGTTTTCGTAGCTATTTCAGAACACGAAATAGCCAAGCAAGATGAAGAATGGATGAAGGAGGAAAAGAAATGGAAAAAGAAGTAAAAGCCTTATTACGAGGACGACTATCAGTCACTAGATGAGGTCGACACAGTAGACTTGCTGGAGATGAAAGAGGGTGCGTTAAACGACCTGAACGAGAGCGAGCGAACTATTCATCGTATAAATCAGATATTAGCTAGTCGTGCAATTTATGCCACGCAGTTGGAGCTATTTTAAGGAGAAGGAATTGATGCTCGTATTTATAACAATGAAACTATCGGAACTCATATGGGGTTCAAAATATCTGATGATACTACGGGTGGTGTATATGTGATATATGCTATCAGTACTCTTGAACTTCTAGCAGAGTTGGTTATAGTTACGCTTGCTTTTCTATATTGTGTGTTTAAGAAAGGAGAGAAAAAAGCATGAAACGTTATAAACTTCTAAAAGATTTGCCCACATTCAAAGCTGGACAGTTGGCATATATCTCTAAAACAGGAAATCTTATTGCTGGTACTCCAGAAAATCAAGAGACCACAGACTATGGCTTGATAATAATGATTTACCACGAAACTACCCTGAAAAAGTTTCCAAATATTCTCACAGAGTGGTTTGAGGAAATCAAAGAACCAGTAGACAGTATTCATTGGAAGCCTAAAAATGGTGATAGGTATTGGACGTCAGGCAATACGGGTGTTTATTCTCAAGTCTGGGGAGACGACGAATTTGATAGAGACCGTTACGAATCAGGTAAGGTATACAAAACTAAAGAGGAATGTGAAAAAGCTCTTGACCGAAGACTAGCCGAAGTCAGACTGCGAAAAACATCAACATTTAAGCCAGACTTTGAGAATTCTAGAGGTGGCTGGGTAGTCTACTACAATTACAAGGACAAAGAACTATACTCATACGATACTGACTATGACGATTCTGGTGAAACCATACGCTATGCAACCGAAGAAGACTCTCGAAAATCTATCAGAGAAAATCGAGAAGATTGGCTGAAATATTTTGGAGTTGAGGAGAAAAACTGATGGGTGAATTAAGAACAGTATTTGACACTATGAAAAAAAGAGCGTAAAGAGCGTCGAAAATCTCTTGAACCAAGTCGTGTACAATACGCAACCGACTTACTTATAGAGGCTAGATATGCTGTAGCTTGGGATGTTGGGGAAAAAGCAATATACATTTACAAGGCAAACGACAGAAAGAATCATATCGCAAAACTGTATCCATACAAAGGCTGGTGGACTGGTAAGGGTATCGGCTCAGGACGTGGTGTTCATAGATTGATAGAAAAAAATTAGAAAAAGTAGTAAATACTATTGACCCTGCCATATGTCAATAAACTGGGCAAACGGGTACAAATCGTACCCAGTAGAACATTAACAATTCAACCGTAGAACTGGACAGATGACTATTTTGCCCACCCGAGTCGTCTGTTCAACTGGTAGCACCAACGTACATTTTACTTTCATCGAGACTTAGATATCTACATACTAAAGACTATTATTTGGTGCTATCAACTGGCTATATAAGTGGCTCGAAAGCCTGAAACTAAGCCTTGCGTTGCAGCTCGCGAAGTTCCGTAATTAGAGCTAGAAAAGTAACTGCTGACATTGCAACTTGAGCAGTGAAAGATGTGACTATACGAGTTCGTGCAGATAAGCTGGTTCATCCAGAGCTGCATCTCGTCAAATCATCAGCTTATATAGCCAACCAGTTCTGCGGTTGAGGAGATAAAAATATGAAACGTAAGATTAAAGGACGTAATTGTAAAATACCGACATCAGAAGTTTACAGCAGAAAAGAAGTTCGCACTACGCAATTTATCCGTAGACAACTGATAGACAGCAATGGAGCAATATGCTCGCTCTGCAACAAAACCGATTGAAACAATGAAGGATTGCACGATTGACCATATCATACCAATCAGTAAGGGAGGCTTGACGACAATTGAGAATTGTCAGTTAGCACACAAAAATTGTAACCAGCGTAAAGGCAATCAGGAGGCGATATGAAAGTAATCTTATCTGAAGAGGGAACATTAGAGTTTGACAACGGTCTTATCGTTGTAAGCGACCACGACCAGGATTGTTGCGAAATTAACTATCTTGACTTTGAACAGTTTCTTGTAGGAGATGAGTTTCCGACAATGACCGCCAAAGAGTTTGCAAAAAGCCATAAAAATTGGAGATGACGGGTTCAGCATTAAAGATATACACGGCATACCGAAATGGGCTCAGGCACGTAGCGAGCAGAACGGCTACTATTCAGAGGGAGTAGATTTAATAATTAGAGATGAGGTTGATGAAATTATACCGAAACGACCAAACCAAAGAAGAGGAGAGGAGCTATTTTGTGATTGGTAATTAAATAACGAATGTCAATTAAATTACTAGAGAAAGGAAATGACAATGCGTATAACTAAGTTTAGAGTTTATAACGACTTATTAAAGAATTATCTTCCAGATGACTCGGTTTTGATTCTTGCCAAACGGAGATATTGTACTTTACAATCTTGCAGCTATGATTGCTGCGTATAAGCGTCCTTCCGACATGCTGGAAGGTGAAAAATACCGTAGAACTATTCACAGGACTAAAAAGACAAGAACGGTGTAAATATTTATGAAGGCGACATCCTTATAGATGACACTGGCGAGCCCTATTGAGTACTGGGTGGTCAAGTTTGCTGATGGTGGATTTGTAGGCGAATGTGCAGGTGTGGCTGAATCTCTTTGAATTAACAAACCTAGAGGTCGTCGGCAATATTCACAAGAACCCTGAATTAGTGGAGGAGAAATAATGAAAGACTTAGCTTTTTATAGAAGAACACCTTAAAACTAAAAAAATATAATAATCCTCATTTTTTTCATCTCGTTGAATGTTATGCTTGATGGAAAAAAATTGAATACTGGGCTAGATTTTTCTATGACAGACGATGAAGATGTGGACTATACTGATTACGTGCAAGTTACTGGTGATAACCTAGAAGAAATCCTAGGCAAGATTGTTGAATATATAAAGAGTGGAAAACATTATAGCGACGGGAGATATCTATGAATAAAACGAAGTTTAATATTGACTGGAGCAATGTAGCCGTTTTCATAATGATGATTTTAACAATTGCTGTGGGGTCTCTGGTTATTTCTTGGATGTTGCAAGACACTGAACACAGTAGGAACATCGAAGCTCGTTGTAAATCGCTTGGTGGCGAGAGGGGCTACCTCAAGTGTTATAAGAATGGAAAGGAAATCTAATGCGTGAAATAAAGTTTAGAGTTTGGGACAACATAGCCAAGAAATACATTGATGGCAAAACATGTTAGTATAAGCGGGCTTGGCTTGCTACATGTGGCTAAACGTATTATAAAAAAACTGCTTTCGTCCACTGCACACCAGAAAGAACCCTTGGTTTATTGTCGAGCAATATACAGGGCTAAAAAGACATAAACGGTACAGAAATCTACGGGGGCGATATTATCGTTCAGAAGTCATTAGGCAGTAATAAGTCTGGATGTCGAGGGAAAATTACATATAAAGAAGACCACGCGGCATTTATGTTTGAAGTTTACGAAAGAGGAAAGCCGGTTATGTGGTTATTTCTAAATGAGTTCAATCCAGAAAAGACTTGCGAAGTGATAGGTAATATTCACGAAAACCCTGAACTCTTGGAGGAGAAATAAAAACTACCCCGACAACCATACTTGATGCTTGCTGTGGTGGACGTATGTTTTATTTTTGAGAAAAACCATCCAAACGTATTGTATATCGACCGCCGCCGCTTGGCAATTGAATAGTTTTCGTGTCTCGCATGAGTAGCCTCCTTAATTAAAAAGCGACCACTTTGTGGCAAAAGAAAAATTGCGACCGAAGCGATCGCAACTTATTACTTGTATTATACCGAACTTCTTCTATAATTCATAATATGAAATCACTGAAATCTCTCGATAAAAAAACACAAACGATAATAGACCAGACTGGAGAAAACTGACACTACATGGTTCATTGTCGCAACGATCCTTATATTTCTATGTTGGATGCTGAGCGGACTAAAAAGAGGCAGTAGCTACGACGTTAATGCTCGCTAGTATCATATTACTCGGAATTACCATTTTTAAGTGGAAGAAGATATCTAAAAATCTCTCGTATTATATCTTTATGTCTTGTCATCGCTTTATTCAGCATAGGAAGCCCTATATTAACTCAGATTCGCGAAACAGAAAAAGCAATCCGCCAACACTCAGTCCACTAAAAACGAACAGCCGCAGCAAAAACAGCCAGAAAAAAACAGCCAGAAGCTCCAAAAATTTAATCCAGCATTAGCTCAAGACGCGAATTTTTCAGCAAGGTGAAAAAAAGATACTGTAACAGAGGTCATAGATGGCGATACGATTCGTACGTCGAACCACTCCAAAAATTCGTCTTGTCGGGCTTGATACACCTGAAACGAAGCATCCACGCAAGCCTGTTCAGTGTTTCGGCAGAGAAGCATCTCAAAAAAATGAATGATTTAGTCGCTGGTAAAACGGTTTACTTAGTCGCAGACCCTACTCAAAGCAGTAAAGACAAATACGGACGAGATTTATTCTACATTTATCTCGAAGACGGCACAAACGTAGCTTATACAATGATTCGCGAAGGCTACGGTCATGAATACACGTATAATTCTAATCCTCATAGGTGGCAGTCTCAATTTAGAGAGGCGCAGAGATTAGCTCGTGAAGAAAATAAGGGCTTGTGGTCGCCAAGCACCTGCTCTGGCAATACAGAAAAAAATCAGCAACACAGCAAACTGCGCCTGCCGCTCCTGCTCCGCAGCAAACTCAACCTAGTGATGTAAGTTTTAGCAGCTGTAAAGAGGCACGTGCCGCTGGATATAGCAACATGCGTCGTGGTGAACCTGGATATTCACCAGATTTAGACAGAGATGGCGACGGAGTTGCTTGCGAAAGTCGCAGAAGATAGAAAAAGCGGTACAGATGGATATGTTACAGTAGACTCTAGACAATCTGTCTATATAATAATATAATTAAATTAACACGGAACTACTTTGCTCCGTGTTTTTATTTCTTTAACAATTGGGAGTTACTAGGTGGCGAAAGTGACTAGAAGAATAGACTACATACCGATACGCGAAGTATCTAATTTAACAGTCATATTCTACAGTCATGAAGCTATTTATGTATGCGATAGAGAATGTGTATGTATTTCATCGCTGGTTTGTCTACGACAGAACTTCATACAGTCGCAGTTTCTCTCCTTTTCGTAGGTTTCTAATGGAACGAAAGAAAATAACTATCCAGGAAGTCTTCGAAAGGGCGAATAAATACGATTTAGCTATTCAAAAAGCAAGAGGGTTGCCTGATTTAACTAATAGGAAAGTGAGGTTTGTGCGATGAAAGTCATTAAAGTCTATCAAAAAGAATGTGCAAGTTGCGGTTATTACAAAATGCAGATGGAACGCCTTGAAGAATACGCTATGAACAATGGATATGTAGTTCAAGTCATCCGAACACCTCTAAGTGAAAGTTTTTATAAAGAAGCGGCTGTCTGGAAGTTACCACAACCTTTTTTGCGTTATTGACAATAAAGCCTACCCGTTAGGCAAATTACCAGGAGATAAAGAATGATAACTCTAGCTGGATTTACCATTGCTTATTTATTAACTGCTACATCAGGTCCGTTTGATATATTTAGTAAATTACGATCAGTATTGATTAATAGAAAAGTGCGCGTTTTTAGAGTGTATGGTTTGTACTGGTGTGTGGACGACAGTATTGATGTGGGCGTTATCAATGGCTGGGTTTAGCTATTTGTTGAAGCCGATTTCGGCAATAGGTTTAACAATAATTATAGTGGAGATAATAAAATGACAACACAGACAGCCCCTAGAAAGCAACGCAAGCCCTCGTTTGGTAGGGAATGGAGTTCCAACGCCACCAGGATTTGAAGCACACCCAGAACGTCGTCATAATGGCGCCTGGAAGAAAACAGAAACTGCACGATATAAATTGGAGCAGATGATAAAACTTACCGAACAGGAGTTGGAGAAAATCTCTGAAGACCCGAATAAAAGCCTATTCGAACGTAAATTAGCCACAGCCATAAAGAAAGCTCAGTGGAAAGAGATTGAATCAATGATTAACCAGGTTTACGGCACGCCAAAGCAAACCATTGAACAAACTAATATTGAAGCGCCAAAACCGCTAGAGGATTTATCAAAGAAAGACTGATGTGTTTGGCAAGACCTCTACTTACTATAAGATAAAGCGGCTTTAATAAGCGTATTCGTATTGTTCAAGGCGGTACTAGCGCTGGTAAAACAATAGCCATACTTTTGATTTTGCTTGAATATGCTACGAAAAACCCAGACAAGATAATAACCATCGCAAGTATCAACCTGCCTCATCTTAAGCGAGGTGCATTGCGAGACTTCAAGAATATACTCACGGCTAATAATTATTGGCAGTACTACAGAATCAAAGAGAACAAATCAGATTACACGTTTACATTATTTAATGGAACGATGTTTGAGTTTGTATCCCTTGATGACGACAAGGCTAGGGGTCCTAGGCGAGATGTCCTATTTATCAATGAGGCTAACTTAATCAGGGAAGACGCATTCAATCAGCTAGAGGTTCGTACGCGTGAGTTTATTTATCTTGACTACAACCCAACGGCTGAATATTGGGCGCATGAACTGGTAGGACGTGATGATGTTGATTTCGTTATTGTAACCTATATAGATAACGAAGCCCTTGAAGATAGTATTATTGCTACAATCGAAAGGCGTCGCTCTAATAAGAACTGGTGGAAAGTCTATGGCGAGGGACAAATTGGTGAATTGGAAGGACTAGTATTTCATGGCTGGCAATCTATCAACGAGATACCTGAGCACGCTGAACTAATAGGTTATGGATTAGACTTCGGTTTTACGAACGACCCGACAGCACTTGTTTGTGTTTATCGAGAAGCCGACGGATATATCCTTGATGAGAAGCTTTTACAGCACAGGTTTGTTTAATAAGGACATCTCAAAAGTTATTCATAGAGAAGGATTGGCTGGTGTATTAGGAATTGCGGATAGTGCCGCACCTAAAGACATCGCTGAGCTTGTAGAGCTGGGTTGTACGGTTAAAGGGGTGACTAAGACTAGTGGTGATGCCAAACAGACTTATAGACAATGGAGTGTTAATAAGATGAGCGAGCTTAATATTAAATACACAAAGAACTCAACCAATTTACAGAAAGAATATTTAAGATACATGTGGGCAACTGATAGGTCAGGTAAAAAGTCTGAACGTACCACAAGACGGTGATGACCACGCACTAGATGCCGCTAGGTATAGGCTTACCGAGATGTTTATTCCACAGATAGAGTACGGTGGCGTACGATAGGTAACGATAATAGTATTATGAATTTATTGTCACTTTTTAAGCCAAAAATCTCAAGTAAAGGTTGAGGGCATTTCTTCGTTAGCTAATTTTTAATACAGGAGACTGGTATAGCAGGTATTGTGCAAGTAAATACGATTCTGCCTACCCAAATATTCAAGCGATTGCTAATGAGTTTATCACTATTATGCCAAAAGTCATCGACTCGAATGGCAAGACCGTACAGAACAATCCAGTTCTTAATGCTCTCTATCGCCCTAATCGTGTTGATGATTTCGTTTCATTCAGCGAGAAGCTTATTGTTTCTACTTTAGTAAATCGAAATACATTTATTCTAGTTTGGGCAAAAGAGGACGGTAAAGCTGTAAAGACTACGAATTATGGGTTCAAGGGTCAGAATATTGCTGGATTCACGTTCTTAGAGCATCCAAGTATTACACGTCGTGACAATAAGACCTACTATCAAGTAGGGGCTGAGACTTTTACTGAAGATCAAGTTATTGTAATTTCTGGAGGTGTTGACCCAAGCAACTTATACGCTGGATACTCACCAACCGAAGCCGCCACCCAATGGATTACATTAGATGATTATATTGCTGACTTCCAACGTGGGTTCTTTGAGAACAATGCAATTCCTGCTGGTATGTTTGTCATTGCAGCTCGTACTGCTCGTGAATATAATGATATGGTTGATTTGTTGGAATCTCGACACCGAGGCGCTGGCAAGAATGGTAACGTTACATATTCTCATCGTCCAATCGACCCGACAACGAATAAGCCTGCTGAAGCACAGATTCAGTGGATACCATACGCACAATCTCAAAAGGATATTGATTTTTGCGGCTGTGTTTGAACAGGCAAATAAGCGAATTGACATGGCGTATGGTGTTAGCCAGATTATTAAGGGAGTTGATGACCAAGCTAAATACTCAAATGCTGACGTTTCCGAACGCGGATTTGCTAAGCGTGTTGTTTATCCACGAGCGCTTAAGATTTACTCTCGCTTAACACATGAATTAAATAGGATTACTGGTGGAATTGGTGTTGCTATTACTTTTGACTATGAAATACCAGAGATTGCTGACCGCAAAAAAGTTGAGGCGGAAGTTATGGCGACTAACACAGATACTATACTAAAGCTGGTTGATAAAGGTTACGAATTAGATTCAGTCATTGACGCACTCAAACTACCTCAAAACTACAAGCTGCTTAAACTAGGTGAGAACAACACTACCGAGATAGAAAACGACAAGCCTCAAGTTGATGAGGGCGGCGAAGTAGAGAAAGCTCCAGACCCACGCACAGTAGGCGCGCTTAAAGCCGAAGTCTCTGAGTACGACAAGCTGTATAATATTGCGAAGAGTTTTATGCAGAGCCGTGTTGATGAAGCCATTCAAGAATTAGGAATTCAAAACGAAGCTGAAGACGACAAGTTAGAGCGTTTTATAGAAGACTCATTAGCGTTAATCACTCTATTACTTATCTCTAGTGGTACAGATCAATACAAAAAAGGCTTAGACATGGTTAAGAGCGCAGGATTAGACACTGAAAGCACTGACGAGTTTGTTCTATCTGATACTGCTAGAGCGGATTACCGTTCACATCTTACACGAGTAGCTAAATCATATGATGATGAAACTAAAAAGGTCATCAACGATACACTAGAGCGATCGCATCTTGATAATTTAAGCGAAAGTCAGACAAGAGACTTGTTGAGAGATATCATGAACACTGACGAATACAGAGTTGCTCGATTAGCCCGCACTGAAATACAGCGTTCTGAGAGTGTTGGCGATGTGGAGGCGATGAAACAGCTTGAAGCTGAAACAGGAGCAGAAATTGAAAAGACTATAAATCATCCAGTCGGCGCACATTGCCCAGAGTGTCGAGCGCTGGAAGGTGTTTGGAAGCCTGTTGCTCAGCCAATGATAAAGCTTAACGAAGCAATAGAAACAGATAGCGGCACATGGATAAATGATTATGAAGAAAATATCGGCAGCCCTATTCATCCCAATTGCGGTGGTCGCCCAAAATTCAGGATTAAGCAATGATAAAGATAAACTGTAAGTACTGTGGTAGATATTTGTTTGAAGCAGTTACTTCTACTGCTATACAGGGCTTAATCTGCCCAAACTCTAAATGTAAAGCGAAATTGAATATTAAAGTTCTGTTCGCGACTGACTGCTCCGACAAGATAAAAACAGCTTGTCTTCACTGAAGATGAGAAGCCCCTCGCACTCACGATAGCACCTCAGAATGAAAATAAGGCAATGCTCATTTGAGCGCCGAATAATAACCTTAAAAAGGAACGCTAATGGATAAATTCTGGAAGTGGGCGAAAGCTGAAGCCTCAAACGAGTTAATCATCAATGGCACTATTGCTAGCGAGAGTTGGCTCGAGGATGACGTTACGCCAAAACTTTTCAAAGAGGAATTAGCTGCGCGTACAGGCGACATTACAGTGAGGATTAACAGTCCTGGGGGTGATGTATTCGCTGGTGTATCGATTTACAATATGCTCCGTGAATATAACGGACGGGTTGTAGTGAAGGTCGATGGACTAGCCGCGTCTATAGCGTCTCTCATAGCAATGGCTGGAGACGAAATCGTTATGCTACCTGGTGCAATGATGATGGTCCATAAACCGTGGACAATCGCAGCAGGCAACGCAGACGAGCTAGGACGAGCTGTTGAGATGTTAGAGAAGACTTGCGAGAGCATGATTCCAGTTTATGCAAGCCGAACAGGACTATCTGAAGAAAAGATAGAAGAGCTGTTGGCTGCTGAGACGTGGATGACTGCCGCTGAAGCTGTGGAGCTTGGATTTGCAACCGAAGCAGTAGAAGCGAAAACAAGCTTTGTCTGACGCTATGAAAGCTGCCGCTAGCTATACCTCAATCGTGAAAGATGCCTGCTTGGCACCGGCAATGGCAATCGCTACACGAGTAAAAAGCGAAGAGACCGAAAAGGTCGAAGAACCTACTGACGATACGCCTGAAACGCCAGTAGAAAATAAATCAGGTAAAGAAGAGGAGAATAAAATGAACGAGGAAATCGCAAAGGCTCAGATTATCGAGCCAAAAGAACAAGCAGAGGTTACGACAACCCCTACTGTTAATGATTATTTGAAGACTCAAGCGTCAGTACGAGACTTTACACAAGTTTTTGATGGCAAACGCTGGTCGTACTTTTTAACGACGTTAAGAGCGCTTGGCAAGATGTTTTGGTTAAGAATAACTTGACCGATAAAGAGTTTTTCAAATTGCCAGAGCCTGTTGTATCTGCTATTGAAGACGCTGTAACATCAGGTGAAATCTTCAGCAAATTGAACAAGACTGGCTTGGATGTATTCAAGGTTACTTGGGACAAAGCAGATGTCGAAGCTGACACGAGCCGTGCAGGTGGACACAAGAAGGGCGAAAAAGAAAGACCAACAGGTCATTGACTTTGAAAGCCGTACAATTCGCGCTGGTGTGATTTACAAGTACTTAGTATTAGACAAGCAGACTATCCGTGAGAACAAATCAACGGGCGCATTGATGAAATACGTTCTGAACGAATTGCCCTACCCGAATTATTCGCGAGGTTGAGCGTGCTGCTGTTATCGGTGACGGTCGTGAAACTAATGACAAGCGCAAGATTACGTCATTTACTTCTATTAAGTCAGATGTTAAAAGCAAAGAACACCTTCGGTGATGAATTAACTATCGCAGCTGGTATGAGCCGCGCTGAAGCTGTAGCACGAGCTAAGGACATGATCCGTACTGACGGTGAGATTGTTCTTATCGCTAAGAAAGGTTTTGCAACAAGCGCACGCTTTGAAAAGGGTGCTGATGGTAAATACTTGTTCCAGATTGGCGCAAAGGCTGAAGACGTATTAGACACAGCTACTATCATTGAGCCAACATGGTTTACTGACGCAACTGACCCAGACTACGACGCATACGTTGTCGTGCTTGGTGCGTACAAGACGGTTGGCGATACTTCTGTAGAAGCCTTCACTAACTTTAAGCTTGAGACCAACGAGGAAGAGTTCTTGCAAGAGCTTTACATCGGTGGTGGCTTGTCTGGCTTGAAATCAGCAATCGGTTTGAAGAAAGCTTAATAGAAAGGGAGCGTTGAGATATGCAATACAATTTGACTGAACAACAAGTTGAGAGCTATTTACGACGCTCCCTAACTCCATTTGAAAGCGACAACTTTGATAACCTATTGCGAATAGCTATCAGTAAGCTTGAAGCACTGATTTGTAGTAAGGTCGGCTATATAGAAGAAGAGCGAACTTTTCAGGGTAGAGACGGGATGAGGTCTGTGTTTATTGGTCTTTGTTCCGAAATTAAATCTGTTAAAGTAAACTCTAACTCAGTCGACTTTGCTACTTATCTAGGAGATAACGCTAGTCAGCTTTGTGACAATATAGTACTGAATAAGCCCACAAAACATACTGACGTAATAACTGTTCGTGCTGGATTCGGTTTGAAAGTAATTCCCGAGGAACTAGCTCAAGTTATATCTGAATTGTTTGCTGTAAAACTTGCTGGAGGGGATAAGATTACTTCTAAAAAGGTCGAAGACTTCAGTATTACTTATGATAAGACGAGCGAGACTGACAGGATTATTGAGAGCTATAAGTCAATACTTGATAAATACAGTCAATGTAGTCAAATCACATTACGTTCAGGAGAGATAAGAAATGACCGTATTCGATGTATTTAAGCAAACTCCTTACATTTTTGGAGATTACCAAAGGAACGGTGCGTGGCGACCTTATAAAACACCACACAGGTTTGTCTGGTGTCTTTAAGCAGCGTAGTGGGGTTACGGCATCAAACAACATTCAAGTAACTGATTCGACCGCGACACTGCATGTAAAGCCTGTCGATTTTATAGACTTTACAAGCACTAACATGTTTGTAGGTCATGGCGTTCAAGTCAATGGAGTTTCTTATCAAATTGTAGGCGCGACTGCTGGCATGAACTTCGATACTGATACATTAGAGCATTACACTCTGACTCTGGAGCGTGCAGATTATGGAGACTACTATGGTGAAGCTCAAGAATAATATTGACGCTTGGCAGAGAATTCAAGCAGTGAACGCTAAAAAAATAAGAGAAAGGGTATTGCTCAGGCTATAATGTCACGAGCGCAAATGCTAGCGCCAGTTGATACTGGAGCACTAAAGCAAAGCGTACGACTAGTCGATAATGGTGATACTACAAGTGTTGTATTCGGTGGCGGTGATGTTCCATACGCAAAACGCCGTCACTATGAAAACAAAAAGAACCCACAAACGTTGAATTATCTAGAAAAAGCAGGCGAGGCGTGAAGAAACAAATTGATTTTTAAGGGAGGTCTTCGATGAAAGTATTTTTCACTGTCGCTTTTTGAAATATCTAGAAAACAACGAATTCGGTGAAATTGATAAAGATCTATTCTGGAATAAGCTCACTCTCGACAGGAAAGGCGTTTATATCTCTGATATAGGCGGCAACCAGTCGAGAGGCGTTCGCCCTACATACTCATTTGAACTTTATTCACGGGGGAAAGATGATTTGGACGGATACAAGAGATTGGCTAGAATATCTGAATTTCTATCTAATAAGCTCGGCGTGAGTATATCTCTACCTGAGACCAGTTACACAGAGGAAGGCTTTGATTGTGTGGTTTTCGAATCAATATCAACGCCCTTATCTGTCGAAAGGGATACTCAGGGCAGAATGATTTACGCAATAACGGGGCTTGCAAGAGTTAACTAAAAAGGAGGAAATATGAACGTAGAAGAGTTCAAGAAAGCACTAGCAAGGCAGAATGGACCAAAAGAAGTCTATCTAGGTCAGCTAGTAATCCCACAAGATATGCTGGGAGACATCGCCGTTAAATATGAAGGCGGCACAACAGAAACTGAAACTCAAGGTGGTACTATTCGCCGTCCAAGCGGTCGAGCTGACACATCAGAAGTAACACTTACTCTTTACTTGGCTGGTCCAGAAAGTGTGAAGGCTGTTTACGCTGGACTATACGAGGCGGCATCAGGTGCAAAACAGACAGTTGGAAGTGTAACATGGGGCGCTGGAGCTTGTGCAAGTTCTGCAACTACCGTTCCACTACATATTCACCCAGTCTGTGAAGCTAATGACGACTTTGATGTTCACGTATATAGTGTAACGCTACCAGACAGCTTTGATACTACATTTTTCAGCTAGTGGAGACGATTCAACTCTAGAATTGACATTCCAGATGAACCGCACAGCTAAGGGCTTCTTCCGCTACGGACCAGGTCTGAAAGACAAGAAGGGCAAGTATGACCCTCAAACTCAGACAGTGAAACCACTTGAGGCGTAAGCTAACTGTGAATAAGAATACCGCTCGTTTGAGCGGTATTTTGTTATCTAATATTTCTTGCGACAGTCTAGTTTCGTATCTTTTTCAACCACATATGCAGCATTGAAATGAACTCGCGGAATGACTACTTGGTATTTTTTTGTAGAATTTGCTGGGACTTTATCAAATGAGTATTCTTTAGTGACTGTAGGATTTGTTTTGTCTGAAGGCTGTAGAGTAATTTTACATGTTGCATTCATGTCTTTGTTTGATGAGTTTGTTAGCTCGAAGTTAGTAACCATATTAGCGACGTCGTATTGTTCTGCGAGTGCGGAAGCCGTGCCTGTTATTTTTCCCAGATTGAGAGTCTAGAGCTTGCATTAAAGCACCTGCTATGAGCATAGCTAGAAGCGCAAGACCGATAATTTTAGGTATCATTTTTTACACCTTTAGGCTGATATTTCCAGTTCAGGTCTTGTGAGAGTTTCTTATATCTCTTATTGTAAGTTTTTTTGGTCGAGCGTTCCGTTGTCAAGCTGCTTTCTTAATGAATGTAGCTTGTCGGCGTCCTCTTGCGACAATTTTTTTAATAATTTTTTTCGTCCATTTATACATGCCTCATTGAAATTTAATTTAATGATTATACATTATCACATCTTGCGCCAAAAAGTCCCTATACTCACGATAAAACTTCAAAATTATAAGATGAAAAGGGTAAATAATATGACAATTAAATTAAATCTATCAAAAATATCAAGGTTATAAAGAGGTTGATTTTGGTGAACCATACGGAGTATTAAAAAGTACGTCCGCTAGGTTCAAATGAAAGCCTAGAGATTAATAAGATTACACGATTATCTGTCAAAGCTATAAATGAGCTAATGGCACTACAGGCAGAAATCCAGAAGATTGACAGGTCAAAAAAATCAAAGACGACGACAAGAGCGTTGTTGAGAAAGTAGACCGTGGGAATAAGCTTTTAGCAGAACGTGAAGAGCTTGCAAAAAAAGAGATTGAGATTTATGCTGGCTGTTTCGATGACTCTAAAAAAAGCAATGGAAATGCTAGGCAGCTTGTCTAGTTTAGCTATTCAAGATTTGTTTAATGACATTTTTTTCTAACCGAGAAAGTAGGCGTAAATAGTGGCAGTAGTCAACTTAAAAGACCTACTTACTCCTGAAGAAAAAGGCACGTGTTGAGCAGCGATACAAGGAGCGTACTACACGACAAGCTACTGGAGCGAAAGTCGCACCTGAGATGTGGATTATCGCTAAATTAGGTGTATATCTTGGCTGGGGTGCAGTCGAAGCAGTGAAGCGTGGGTATATTGAATCATTCGAAAAGAATGGTGACAGTTTTGAGAAAGTTCTCGTTCCGTTTACTTTAGACGAGGCTTTAATGCTAATTGATGCCGCAGACGCTGTACATAATCAAATGACTGCTAAGAATCAATCAGCAACTTATTATGCGACTGCTGGTGCGTTTTTCCAAAGAGGGCTTTAGCGCGTTAGAGAAAGATTTGAAGAAGAGGTCGGAGATAGCATTCGATGAGTAACGTTGGCGAGATTTCATATGATGTCAGACTAGCTTTTAGACAAGCTAGATGCTGATATTGGCTCTGTGAAATCAAAGCTCGACGGTCTTAAGAAGGACGGCTCCAATTTAGAAAAAGGTCTGGCTGTAGGCGCGAGTGCTGGCGCTTCAATGTTGCTTTTAGATAAAGCTATAGGACTTGTCTCAAATTCAATTGGTGGAGCTGTAAGGCGCGTAGACACGCTGAATAACGCCGCTCGCGTGTTCCAAGCAATGGGGCAATCTGGCGAGCAAGTCTCTCGCTCGATGCAACAGCTAAATGAAGATATCAGAGGATTGCCAACATCTCTTGACGAAGCTGTAAGAGGCGTGCAACGTCTTGTCGCTGTTTCTGGTTCAATGGTTGCTGGAGAACAGGCGTTTAAGGCTATAAATGACGCTATTCTAGCATACGGTGGCACAAGCGCTATGGTGGACAATGCTATAACGCAGCTCTCGCAGGATTTTGGACGTGGCGCCGTTCAAGCTCAAACGTTTAATTCATTACTAAACTCAGGAATGACACCTGTTTTGCAGGCTATTGCAAAAAGAGATGGGCATTACCATGGGCGCGCTCAAAGAAATGGGCAGTGAGGGCAAGTTATCCGCTGAGCAACTCACTCAAAAAGCTTATAGAACTAGATCACAATGGCGGTGGAGGGATTGAATCGCTCGATTCAACAGTGAAAAAAAGCTACTGGCGGTCTTCAGACTTCATTTACGAATATGCAAACCGCTGTCGCTCGAGGAATGGCTAATCTTATTCAAGGATTGGGTGCAAGTAATATTGGAGCTATTTTAGCTGGAGTTGGCGCAGGAATAGAGACTGTATTAAATGCAGTAGGAGGACTAGCTGGTGCCGTCGGTGCGCTATTAGCACCGTTTAGCGGCGTTATTCAGGTCGCAGGTTCAGGAATCGTAACATTCGCACTTGTTGCTGGTGGGTTATTTATATTGCAAAAGGGATTCTTACTAGCTCGAGCGGCGATGATAGCGTTTTTCGAGTCATCCAATCGTAGCTCTATTATCTGCTATTGCGGCTGGTGCGGTGATGGCGGCACAGGCGTTTGGAATGCTTGGCTCTGCGGCTGGTGGTAGCGGAGAGAGTGCTGAAAGTCTAAAGTCTCAACTGGCAAGCGTTGACGCTCAAATTGCACTACTTGAAAAAAATCTACTGGTGGTTCGTCTAAAAGGAATGGAAAAAGGCGGCAAAATCCGCCAAAAAGCTAACTAAAGAGTTAGACAAGTTAGAAGCTCAGGCAGCTAAAAATATGGCGAGATTATAGCCGAGACTTAAATGATATCCGTGTTAAACACGAAGACACTATTAAAAGATTTAACCAAACAGATTGCTGAAGAAAAATGCCAACTATGATGCAGAAATAGCCAAGAGGTCTGCCTCATTTAGAAAAATCTCAAGTCGAAGAAATCAGAGAACACGAAAGCAAAGTTCAGGCTTTTAACAAATCAGATTAGATTTTTGCAAAAACTTCAACAATTCTTACAATGCTCAAAAACTTACTGAGCTACAATTCGCATTAGACAAAGAGCAGGCACTATATGATGAACAGTTCGCGGCAAATCAAGAAAAAAATTAAACGCTGAGAACGACGCAGACAAACTCAAAAAGAGATCAGAGGCTTGCTGATTTACAGCAACAACTTAACACTGAATTGGCGTTTCAAGATAAGCACCGTGCCGATTTAGCTAGTGTTCAAAAATATGATTAAGCTTGATGAGATTGAAAGCCTCAAAGAGCGACGTGATGAACAACTTGCTACACTTGAACAGCAAAAAAACAAGACGCTCTATCTAATAACGCCGAGACAAATGCGGGTATTCTTGCAAATAATGGAGAAACTCTAGAGAAGCTGAAAAAAACAGAGGGAAGAACTAAATAATAAATTGAAGACGCTCAACCAACAACAAGCAGACGACGGAAAATATACGTTCGGCAAATTCTTAGATGATATGTGGCGAGCGACTGTCGACTTCTTCGATTTTGGCGGCGGTCGATTCTGAAGCCGATGCGCGACTCTTTGGGCAATTTTTGGCTCATGGGCGGCAAATCTAGGAGTAGCGGCTTGGAACGGTGTTATTGGTATTGGTAAGGGAATGATAAACGGTCTGATAGCGCAAATCGAGAGGGTTATAAACAAGCCTATAGACCTATTAAACGGAGCCTTGAACATAATAAATAAGATTCCTAACGTTCACATTCCTAACATTCAAAGGTTCAGTCTTCCAAGACTAGCAAAGGGTGGTGTTCTAACTACAGCCACACCTGTTATTGCTGGTGAATATTTAGGAGCTAAGGCTAACCCAGAAATCGTTACGCCACAAAAAAATTATGGCAGAATACGTTTACTAAAGTACTAAAAGAGACTAACGCGCAGCCATCACAACAAATCACCATCAATGTGAGCGGTGTATTCGCAACTTCTCCTGACGAGAGGCGAAAAGTTGCTGACCAAATTATGCAGGCGTTTGAACAGAGCCAGAAAGCGAGGTTCGCATGAAAGAGATGACATTAACCGATTCTACAGCTTCAAAAACTTGGAATCATGAGTATATTTCAAGCCCATTTTCTGAGAATTCTAATTTTGGAGAGACCGATGTTACTGTTTTGTCGGGAAACGTATACACAGACTACGTTTATCATAAAAGAGTTTGGACTAATACTTTTGGACATTTAACAGCAGATGAGTTCGCTGAATTGTGGGGTTTTGTTCAAAGACAATATACGACTAATAGATATCCACTACTCACATTATCTGACGGTTCAGCTACTAATATCCCAGTGAAGATTTCTATCAGTAAAAAAGACGTCATAAACCTGTGCGGTGATATAGAAGGTATTACTTTAACAATGGTTGAGACTGGGCAGAACTTGGGACAATAAAATGTTAGTTACTAGCGATAGATTTAAGAAACTAGCGAAATCTTGGGTCAGACCGCTCACGTGGCGCGTTGCTATGGCGTGGGACAAAACTCGAAACGAAAATATCTCATGGGGAGTGTATGACCAATCGACATATGGAGGCGGTGATTTATATGCGTCAGATATCGCAAGTCAACCACCTGTTCAGATATGGGACACCTATGCATACACTGATATTTCAAATAGGATTAAATCGATAGCAGTTAATCGTTCCGTTGAGTTTCCATATTCGGTACAGTCAGCGATTGCTGATTTTGAATTAGCTAATCACGACGGTTATTTTGTGCCATATTCAAACAGCCCAATCGCAAAATATATTAAGCCAAACATTCCTACTCGAGCGTGGCTCGGTTTCGGTGAAGAAAAATGTACCACAATTTGTGGGACTTACTAATATGTTACCTGACGCAGAGCCAGGAAAAGCAGAAGCCTCAGTTTCGGCTTTTTGATTTTTCTAAACTGGGCGCTATCTCAGCCTTTGCCTGAATTACCGCCAATGGCTTATAAAAAAACAGATTATATTTTAACTGAGATATTCAAAGGTTTAGGGTTTGCATCGCATCAGTTTACCTTTTTCAGGAGCAACAAACATTATCCCTATATTTTTTTCCCGAATAAAAACGATTCATTGGCAGATATCGTTAAAAAAATTAGTTCAAGCCGAAAATGGCAGATTATGGCAAGATGAGGAAGGGCTAATCAGATTCAAAGGACGCGGTTCCGATGTCGCAGAAAACATTCACTATAAACTAGATGACGATAATGTAATATCGATAACACCCTCGAAGAATTCAGGTATTGTTAATCACGTTAAAATTAAAACACCTATCCGTGTAATTGCACCGTATCAAATGGTTGCAGAAAAAGACCTCAAGCGGTAAAAAAACACAGACAATCTTTGGGTCGTAAAACATGGACTACCAATTGTGCGTGAAGTTAGTTTGTCTGACCCGTGTGCTGATTTAATTGAGCCAAAATTGGGCGAGAATGCTGATGTATCATGGTTCACAGCAAAAACCGCTAACGGCGTCGAGGTCGATCGAGGCGTGAAATGCTCGCTAAAGTTAACACCTAGCAAAGCGATATTAACATTCACGAATGATTTGCTTTATCCTGTTGAAATCGACCGTGTATTTTTTTGTGGGGCGAGCCATCAAAAGCAAATTGATGAATTGGACTATGAAGCCTTTTGACGACAACTGGAGCGATGATGAAGATTATCTTCTAGAAATAAACGACAACCCATTTTTTTGGAAACTATGAAAATGCAAGAGCATTCACGCAGTCAGTATTTAGAGGCTATGCAACATACAGCCCGATGCTGGAATTAGAGGTTAAGGGTTCACCGTCTATGCAAATAGGGATTCGATTAAACTAGATACTCGACTGGCAAGCGGAGTTTATCAAATTATCGCAATATCTCAGAAATTAAGCGATAGTAAATTAACTACTAAAATTAAAAGTCAGGAAGACTAAAGTTTATATGTTCGCTCAATATGACAGATCAGTCTATAACGGAGAGGAAGTGTACGCATTCTAATGAAAGAAGTTCTAAAATTAAAAGGTTCAACTATTATTTCATCGATTACTGGACAATTACGCATCGAGGAAGGCTCAGGCAGGCTTGTTATTTATGACCCCGTAAATCGCAGGGAGCTCGTGGTGCTGGATGGGAGTGGTCTGTTGTTTTTCTGACGGAGCATATAAACGTATTAAAAATCGGCGCTTACGCTACTAGGGTCGGTCTGTGGGTGAGTAAAGAAGGCAAAGACGTTATTGAACTTTTGGAGCAAGAATGATAAAAGACTTTGTATTATCTAGTGACTATCCGATCGACCAGGTGATTTATCGTAGCGATACCATACCAGTACCCGTCAACGCGCATGATTATAACGACATAACTATACCAAACACCTACGGCTCTGCATTTTTGCCGATAGCACAATTTTTCAACCTCTAGTGATTTTTTTCGCAAAAATGCATTTGAGGTGAATACTAGCGGGTTCAATAATAGAGGTGAGTATCAGTATTTGTCATACGTTCGTGTGGATAATAATTTAATCCATATAAGCACGTCAAATAGAACCGACACTGCTGCTACGTTTTATTTTTCGAATCATAGGATTCGCTTTAGAGCCCTCATCGAAAAGCCTCATTCACAAGTCATTATCACGACATGACTTTTTAATACTGACAACAATCAGTTAAAGCTGTACAAGGCTGGAACTGTGCTTGTGAATACTAACGAAGAAGTTCGGATTGTGCATAATCTTGGATATAAAACCACTAGTCCTCTTATGGTTAGAGCAAAACGGACAGATAAGCTCTTTATCTTATGCGTCTTTAGAGTTATGGGCTAACAGTGGATATAGTGCGTTCGTAGATAAGACTGCACTAACATTGTCGTATAGAGAAGAATTTTTTTAATACGATCATAAAAATATCACTATAGGATGTACGCTGATGAATAATTATCCAGACGATTTTTAATATTAGTAGCGATTACGCGACTATCAGTGCTACTGGTGGAAGTATTATGAGTTTTACTCTACCCGGTGGAATATCGATAGCAAGCAATACTGTATATTTTTCAAAAACAAGAGATTAATATGACTAACGTTGGGATTTTTAAGATTACTAGTCAGCACCTCTACGAATCCAGACAGAGCTATCACGGCGTCTAAAAATAGACTTTGTAAGGACTTTTGCGGTTTCAGGCGGTGGCACAACACCTACCTCTGTGCTTATTTCTGGCTGGCGCGAATCAAAAAAATAAAATAGTGTGTGCATTGTCAATATTTAATCCGTATGACACTGCTATTATTAATCAAAAATCCAACAGAGACGTTTTTATATAGACGTACGGACTATGACATTCCCGTATTAGATAACGACAAGAAAGCATAATTTATATTATGAACGAAAAACCAGAGGTATCAGCTAAAGAGTTTGGCGCGTTACAAGCTAAGGTCGAATACATTAAGGATGGCGTAGACAAGCATACTGTCATGCTAGAGCGAATTGAGAATATCGCACGAGATAATGTTACGCAAGCGCAATTAAAAACATATATCGCTGAGCATGAAAAAGAATCAGAAGAGAAATACGTCAAACGCACTGAAATAGAAGGTGTTATGAATTTTTGGAGCCTTGTAACAAGCAACTTAGCGAAATTATTCGCAATCGCACTTGTAGGATTGGCTATTTACGCAACCAATAATCTAATTCAGCAAAAATAAAGCAGTTACAGAATTGCAAGAAGAAGTTCAAACTCAAGTAAGGAGGAAATAATATGATAGAAAAAAAGCACTAGCTTGGTTTTACGCACGTAAAGGACGAGTTTTTTTATTCAATGGAAAGTCGGAATGGTCCTAGCTCATACGACTGCTCAAGCTCTGTATATCACGCATTAAAAGAAGCAGGTCTTTTACCTGCAAGCTACTGGATTGGCAATACAGACACTCTATTCGACGCTCTGGAAAAGAATGGCTGGGTGCGATTGCCTGAGGACGCAAACGGCGAAGCAGACACACAACGCGGAGATATTTTTATCTGGGGTATTCGTGGTAATTCAGGTGGTGCTCTTGGGCATACAGGAATGTTTACGGATACAGATAACGTAATTAACTGTCGCTATCAGGTAGGTATTGTAATAGACAATCATGACTGGCTTTGGAGTGCGTCAGGATACCCACCATACGCTTTTTACAGGTATGTAGGCAAACCAAAAGAAGCTAAACGTGTAGCACTGCCTGAAGTGTATTATGCAGATGAAGTAGCAACTGTATTCGACTTACGACAAATTAGATGTAACCGATTGATTGATGAGTTTGATTGGGAAGATAACGGCGTACCTATCTCTGTAGCAGTAAAGACAGATAAAGACGGCTATCTGCTGGACGGTGAGATAAATACAGGAGATTACTTCCGAATTGTCGGCTCAACAGAAGTGTTAGACGAAACTACCGAGAATAACAAACGCTACCTACAACTGAAAATGGCGGATGATGGGATTTGGGTATTAGCAGAGCGAGTACGTGAATTAGCGAATGGGGACGCAGGCACACCACGACCAGAAAAAAACGACCTGTTGTAGTTGCACCTACTGTGAAGATTGAAGCCAAAGATCAACCAAAAGTTGCACCTGTAGCACCACAACCTACAAACGAAGACGTGATGAGATCTATCGCTAAATTAAGTCAAGATATCGCTAAGAACAAAAGCCTATTAGAGAAGATTATCGATTTTTCTAATGAGTATTTTTTTAAGTTTAAGAAATAAGGAGGAGCTATGAAACTAAAAGCATTAAAGAACATTGACTATAAAGATGTAGCTATTCGTGCTGGATGGACGTTCTTACAAACGTTTATTGCGACTTTTTTTACTAGCTGGCGTAAACTTAGTAAATCTACTATTCGCGGCAAGCTGGCACGAATTATACGCTCTAACGATGGCTACCGCACTATCTGCAATCGCGGCTGGATTATCCGCAGCTAAGACTATTATTCTAGACTTAGTACGACAGATGAAGGAAGCAGTTGAATAATCTGTGTTTTTCCTGATATAATCAGATTATTGTTTTATGAAAAACTACTTTCAATTGAGGGGGTAGTTTTTTTATAAAAAAATCTTAACAATAGTTGGATATCTATGGGTATAATTTAATTAAAAATGATATAATGCTTATGTTAGGTAGAAAAAAATGGACGCTATAAATCTTTCAAAATATATTATCAAGTTTGGAAAAAGAATCTGGTATTAACGATATCAGTAACAAAAAAACTCAGAAGCTTTTTATATTACGTTCAAGCGTGGACGTTAGTCTTATATGATAAAAAAAGCCTTTTAATGATGAGATCGAGGCTTGGGTACATGGCCCAGCAGTTCCAGACGTATATAGACAATACAAAAACTTCGTATTTGAAGCTATTCCACCTGAAGCTATAGGAGACGTGAAGAGGATTGACGAGGACGTAGCTGCAGTAGTAAAAAGATGTATTGTCTGTCTATGGAAAATATGATGCAGACTATCTTGAAGTTCTAAGCCATACCGAAATGCCTTGGCGAGAGGCTAGAGGCGAAAAGATGCCTTTTGAGAATTCAAGTGACGAAATATCTACCGACACAATGAAATCATACTATGGGGAAAAGCTCGAAAAAAACGCAAAAAGGAGCGTGAAAGAGCCCGTCAGGAGGAAGCGGCAATCCAGCAAGCAGTTGCTGATGTTAATGATAGCCGAATACCAGGCGCAGTAGCTATTGATGCATCTATTCCAGAGGTCTCTACGGATATAGAAAATTATCGTATTATTTTTCCGATCTACAATAATTCTACATGCGAGCTAAGTAAGATCAATGATGTTGCTAAAATAAGAAAAGTAATTAAACAACTGGAAAAAAAATTAGCAACTTAAAACAGTAAAAACTATAGGTAGTTCAGGGGTTATTCGTAGTCGTGTTTATAACGCTGGCGATTACAAATCTCTATACAAGGGTCTACCTAAAGACGTTGAGCTATATGAATCAGCCACAACAGGGTCTGGACGTATTTTTCTTTTTGATAGATGCCGTTTTTGGATTATAGTGATGTTCAAATACCGCAAAGTTATTGCTGCATAGTGTCTATTACAAATAAACATTTGCGTACATAAGGTATTAAAAACTGCTTAATTTTATAAAAAGTTCATAAAATGCACGCAAAATGCTTGCATTATGAATACAACTTTGCTATAATTAAGACAGTCAAGCGAGGCACATTAACAATTAGGAGCACACAATGATAGAACAAATCACAATCAAAGCTTTTATCGGAAGCAACAACAAGACTAAAGAACTTGAGGTCGACAAGATAATATCAACCGTAAACGCTAATCACGAAGCTTTCACTCTCGACTATCCAGTCATTGGATACTGGAGAGGTGAGGCAGAGGAAACAGCAGTACTCTATCTGTCAGACGAACGTCAAAAGGTGATGAACACGCTCAACGAACTAAAAGAGGTGTTAGACCAAGAAGCGATCGCCTACCAAATAGAGAATGATCTACAACTAATATAAAACCAAACGCCTCGCTTGGCGCTAGGGTGCTCTAAAGAAAGGAAAGACTATGCCAATAATAAATCGAATTGTAAAAAAGAATGGCAAGATTATCAAATCTAAGGTTGAAGTACCTACGCCAGTTTATAACGTACGAATTAAGCAGGAAGTATATGAACGACTTGTAGTGCTTGCTGCAGAAAAACGGTCGTAGCGTAACTGGTGAGATAAACTACCGACTTGAGCAATCGCTTAAAAAGTAGTACGATAGCTGGGCAGTTGTTGTGATTTGCAGCTGTCATTGTGGGGCACTCCGTTTTCAGGGTGCCTTTTTGCCATCTGAAAATGAGGGCGGGTTTTTGTTGCTCACGATAAAAGCTCAAAATTATATCCATGGATAAATCAAATTTGAATAAGGTCTTTATTTGGTCATCAATTCCAAATATAAATCGACTTCATAAACAACCAAATGGAAATACTGTTCGAGAAAATGGCGTCGCTGTTTTTACGCCTAGCATAATTTGGCACTACTCAAAAAACTACGAGCTGAAAGGTAAGCATCCGTTCAGCCTCATTTTATGCACATTAGAGCCAAGCGAAATTATTATTGACGAATTCTTAGATTCTATAGCAAAAAGATTGACGAGAAGCTTTTTAAGTAATGTTTTTTTGCAGAAGAGTTTTTCGCCAATGATATTACCAACAGGTGATTTATTTAAGGAGGAAAAATGAGCTTACCGCATCCGAACATAGTCTTCACGCCACTAACAACAATCACGGCTCAAGACCACAATAACCAAATGGCTAATGTCGCGTCTTTAGCCGACGGCACTGGTGTAAATGATGGAGCTATAGTTGGTAGCAAGTTGAAGAATTCAACGGTTACAGCCGACAAGATAGACTTTACGACTATGCCTGACAATAAATACAAGACTACTGAACAGGACACTGGTCAAAAAAATGGATTGATGGTCGCCCTATTTATCGTAAAGTCGTGCGTGGTACTGTGAATATGACAGGTGGTTTTAACACGTCAAACTTGCCACATGGTATTACCGGTCTAACAAACAGGTGGGAGCTCATAAGATATTATGGAAATATGCGACTATCTGGCAGTCTTAATAATAGCCCTATCAAGCAAGCGTTGCCATACATTGAAGGCACACACCAATCAGGTGTTACCTCAATCGACCAAACGAATATCACTATTTCTGGTAGCTACGCTTGGGGAAATTCAGAAGTTAGTATTGTTTTAGAGTATGTTAAGTAACTAGACAGTACCTACTGCAATCCAAGAGATGCCGTGATTTGCACCACCGAAAAATACCTGAGGTTGAGGCTGTGATAGTAGTACCTGTCTGATTAAATGCTCCACATTCTATGTTTGTACCAGCACCAATTTTCTGGTCGAAACTCTCTGGAGATGTTGGCGTCTTAAATGTATATCCGATTAAGACAGGTATAACCGCATACACCTCCTTAAATTTCTTAGGAAAAGTAACCTGTACAGATTGTTGTTTTCCACCATTTCCTAGAAAAATAGACCCAACCAGATTGAATGATTATATTACCTGTTATAGTTTTATCAGAATTGTTATTTTTTTATAAGACAATATGGTCGTAGAATCTATCTTGTGAGTATTGACTTTTTACGCTAGAGTTTGCTAATATAAGAACATATCAGATACGCATTTGATAACCTCGGTCGTTTTTTTGGCTGAGGTTTTCTTTGTCTAAAAAAATAACCTCTTACTCAAAATCGATAAATCGTGAAAAAAATCTGTCAAGAGTTTTTGCACCAAATTCTTACACTTTTTTTCACAAAAAAATAAAATTTCACCTGTGGAAAATGAAGGTGCTAGTTTTTCATTGGCTTAAAGAGAGGGTAAAAATGGGGAAAAATTGTTCATATTTCTGAGATTAAAAACGCCATTGACAGAAGCCATTAAGAAATGGAGAGCTGACAATGTATGATTTCGATAAACAACAGATAATCGAGCCGAAGCGTCAATTTACAGGCGTTTGGTTACCAAAAAAGCTACTGTTAGACGAAAGACTAACCGCTGCTGATAAAATCCTTTACGCTGAAATAGCAAGTTTTGGCGAAAAGGGATGTTGGAAGCGTGCCGATGAGTTACAACAGCTGTGTGGTGTGGGGCGAGACGGTCTTCAGTCTGCTTGTAAACGATTACGAGAGACTGGCTATATTGTCGAGCGTAGGATGTATGGTCGAATAGTACGTACGTTAGCCGTTTATTCAACAGCCGTGAAATCCCATCAACAGGATAATCCGGTTGTTCATCAGCCGGAAAAAAACCGGTTGTTCAAGAACAGGATAATCCGGTCGTTGTACAACAGGATAATCCGGTTGTTCATAAAGATAACACAAAAAGATAACACTATATATATTAATAGTGAAGTTAGTAAAAAAACTATTAGACCTACTAAACGAAAAACCAAACGTAATTTCAGAATACTTCCACGAGGCTACAAAGAAACCTTGAAGAAGTTCTCGTTAGAAGAAATCGGTAAAGCACTAGACGTACTCGTTGAAGATGATTGGCATTCAAAGAAGATTAACGAATTAAAAAGCGACTATCTGCTCAGAGCCTCCACGATAGACAACATGCTCTCGAAGCGAAAAAAAGCAACATGAAGGCATGGCAGACCTAGACGAGTTAATGGGAGATGGTTCATGGATGGCTTAAAAATCGATTTAGAGGACTTCTCAGAAGGTTTTTGTGGCGGAAATGATAAAATACCACAATGAAGAGATAAAGTCGCTCAGAAGCGATTACATGACGTTACAGGACATATCTAGGACTAGTCAGCATGTCGACGAATACGAAGAGATATTCCAAACGATTGAAGACAAAGCAAATTGGCATAAATCAAAAATCAGGGAGATAATACGTGGACAATTTAACCTATCTTAAAGCTAAAATCGAATCACTAAAGAAGTCTGACCAGCTAGACATTTACGAATACGTGCTTGGGGCATCAGCTAAAGACGCTAAATCCGCAGCTCAAGAGCTCGAATTCACGATGATGGCAGACTATCACGACGAAATCGAAGAACGTATGAAAAACTGGGGTAAAATCATCGGATTAAGGACGGGGAACTGGGTGCTTGACCGTATGACAATGGGATTGGCACCAGGAGAGCTTACTGTTATCGGAGGAGCTACAAGTAACGGTAAAACAGCTCTAAGCATGAATATCGCGGCGAATGTCGCTAAGCAAAAACAAATCTGTTCTGTTCGTTACTTTGGAAATGACTCACGGCGAAGCAGGTGTGCGATTTAGAAAAATCCTTGGCGAAACAGAATACGAAAAGTGTGCAGCTGGCATATTTTTCCAAAAAAACGATGAATTAAGCTGGCACTCAATCGACGGATTGGTCCAAAAAGCCAAAGAAGAAGCCAACTGTGAACTGGTCGTGATTGATCATCTTCATTATTTTACGCGAGAAATCCAAAACGTCGCTGAAGAATTGGGAAATATAACAAAAGAACTAAAGAAGAACGCAATTAGGCATCAGATTCCTATCATTCTAATCAGTCATACGCGAAAGGCACCAGACAGCCATACACGAAAGACTGGAATAAACGATTTGCGAGGTTCGAGCTATATTGCTCAGGATGCGGATATCGTCTTAATGGTCGAACGAAATATGAAAGATTTTCCGAATGATATCATCGTTACTTTAGAGAAAAACCGTAACAGGTACGGTTGTAAAGTTGGTACATATTACCACTTTGAATTTAGGGAGCTTAAGGTGATTGAACCAGCTAGAAATAGTAGGTTCGACACGTAGGACTTTGTGAATTTTACACTATGCAGACACGGCTAGACGTGGCAAAATTAAATAAGAAATTAGCCATATCTACTGCCGAGTTGATGACCGTGTGGGTGGTCTGAAAGCAACACTAGTTGGGCACCTCAAAATCCTACAAAATATTAATTTTTTTGTGGGAGGAGTGCTCTGTGATTGATGAGTATTTATCTTTTATTCGTGATGTAGACCGTCTATCAGATAAGACCGTCTATGACAGAAAAAGTGTGGCTAAATGACTTCGATAAGTTTTTGAGAACAAAAAGGCGTACAGAAAGTTGAAGAAATCCAGTTGAAGCATATTCGTGAGTATTTAGCCTCAAAAAAACAACTTAAAAAGAAATAGTCTTGCCGCCTTGATAACAGTTTTAAGGAGCTTCTTCAGATGTCTAGAGGGCGATTTTGAAATCACTCTAGGGTTTAAGTGGCAAAAAATCAAAACCATAACACCAGAAAAAGTAGACAAAACAGTAGTGCCTGAAGATATAGTATGTAGGGTCCTAGGTGAAGTTGATGAGCAAATGAAAATAATCATCTATCTAATGTTTTGGCTCAGGTCTTCGAGTTTCTGAGTTGGTGAGAATACGCACGCAAGATATCTACGATAATTACATATCTGTAAGAGGAAAAGGTAAAGCTGGTGGTAAATGTCGTGAAGTTTTGGTTCACCCTGAAATTATGGAGCTAGTGAGAGAGTTTATTATCAAAAATAACATCGACGGCTATCTTATTAAAAGAAAACAAATACATAAAAATGTCGACCAGTCGAAGCCAGTCGACACTCGACACTAATAGCGCGTTGGCTAAGGGTGTTTGAGAAGTATGGTTATCACGTAAGCCCTCATATAGCACGCTATTCGTTTGCTACAAACATGTACTTAAACGGTGCTGATATAAAAACAGTTCAAATAAGTCTAGGTCATGAAAACGTGAATACAACGCAAAATTATCTACACGTTCCGCCCAAATATATTAGAGAGCAATTCGACAAATTTATGACTTTACGCCCAATTTAAGCACGAGCCTATTGACTTTTTAATTTGGGTGTGCTAGTATAGGAGTATATTCAATAGAACTTTTACACCCTCTGATTTACACTAAAGCGATAAGCTTATGTTATAATCTGATTGGCAACCTGAGGACTTCTAAGCTCAAGGTCGTAGGTTCGAATCCTACTCGGGGCGCCATAATTTGGGTTTTAACCACAGCAAATCGCTGTGGTTTTTTAATTTCCACGAGGTTATCAAATGCGTATCTGATAATCTCGTGCAGAATTAACAAACTGTACTATTACGATTACGTAAGCGACACCGTAAAAGAGCGTACGACGAAAATTATACAAGCGTGACAGATTGCTCGAAGGTTCAGGCGTAACACGTGTAGAAGTTAGTATTTTAACAATTTGGTCTAGTGAGTAGCGTCGAGCGGTTTGATAGCCGCTAGCACATTTTATAATTCAGCTAGCGTTCGATGGGTTAAGTTTATTACAACTTTGTAGTTCTTGTTTATTTTATCGAACGCTCAGCGCTGCTCACTACAGGTCTCCCACACCTGCGCTAAAAAAGTGGGCAGTATAAGCAAAAACCGCTCAAAAGAGCGGCTACAAAGCTCATTATATCAAATGGCAGATTGAGAGTAAATATGAAAAATTAACGTAAAAGCAAATTAGAGCAAGTTATCGCTTTGATTTCTTTGATAACGAGTGGTATTGCAACCACGACAACCTAGAAGTAATTCAACCTTGCTGTTCAGGTAAAGAAGCTGAGTGGTGTGGTTGCCAGGGTGAACCTGAGTTTTATTGTCCAAATCCAGATTGTGACGGAATTGAGGACGAAGTTGTAAACATATGTGCTAGAGAGGAGTTAGTACAATGTCTAGCCTAAAAAGAAAATAAAGAAAATAAAAAAACAAAAACAAGGAGAAAACAATGAAAAAAACTTAATATTGAAACTATCAAAACTATCATAATTACGATTTTTAATTACAGGAATTATCGCGTTTATTGGCGGTATGTACTATCAAAAGCATCAGACTGAACAAGTCAAAGCTGAAGCTGCGACAATCGTTAAAAACGTGAAAGTTGAAGTGTCAAAACAGTAGCGATGACGAAGCGGCAGTCATCGCTCAAGGAAACTGCCGCAAGGGTTGAAGCCTCGCCTGCACCGCAAAAAGCTATGGAGAAAGCTGGTGTAGGCGGCTGCGACAGGTTTCAACCTTTACTTGAAAAATACAATTGGGACGTGCGAATTATGAAAGCTATTATGCAAGCTGAGAGTTCGTGTAATGAAAACGCAACAGGCGACACGAGCCTGACCTTTACACAAAACGGAAGAACGTATGGTTATTCAGTTTCTCTATTTCAGGTAAGGATTTTTACCTGGACGAGAAAAAGTGTGATTCGCACAACCCAGAAGTAAACATTGACTGTGCTTATCACGTGTGGAAATCACAAGGATACAAGGCTTGGTCAGTTTACACAAACGGAAGATATTTAAGATTTTTTTATAGAAAGGAGGTGCGATGAGTGAATTGTACAAAAGCCTTACAAGAGTTTCGTAAAATAACACCACTTGTGAAAGCCTCAAAAGAAAACCCGTATTTCAAAAGTAAATACGCAGATTACAATGTTGTAGTCAGTGAAACGCGAGAAGACTTAGAGAAATGTGGATTGATGGTTAAACAAACAATTAGCCATATTGATACTAAAACGGCTATTAGAACTAAAGCTTATTCACCTTAAAAAGTGGTGAGATGCTTGAAGATGTTGCACCAGTCGAAAGCGCACCTAACAATCCACAAACACAAGGCTCAGGTATCACTTATATGAAGAGATACTCATACATAGCAATGCTTGATTTACTTGTCGATACTGATGACGACGGTAACCTTGAACGCAAGCTCAAAGAAAGAACTGACAAAGAGTCTGCCGATTTAGCTACTGCCGAAAAAGCCTTACGAGCTTGTAAAACACTAGGAGAATTAAAAAGAGAAGTATATTGAGATTCTCAGAGCTAATCCAAAAGCTATCACGTGAACTTGTCGGCGTTAAGGATGAGGTAAAAGGCAAAGCTAGGAGGTGATAAATGAAAATCCTAGACCTTGAACAAAGAAGTCAAGAATGGTTGGATTTTTCACGAAGGCAGGATTTCAGGCTCATCGGCAAAAAGACTATTCATCGGTTCGGTATATACCAAAAAGCCGAGCTGGTTGAATTCGCTGAAAGTAAAGGTTATGAGTTTCGAAAAATCTGACAATGGACAATATCCGAGCAATGCTTACTGAAGATGAATTGAATGAACTCTATGCGAATGTTCAAATAAACGATTCAATCTATAAGCTAATTGCTCAGCGAATAGCCAAACCAATTAATCCAAACGATTATGTAGACAGAATACCAGAAGAAGCTACTTATTCAGCTATGCTGAGAGGCCAAATCCTAGAAGAGGAAGCTAGAGAATTAATCAGCGAAAAAGTTAGGCAAGAAGATTATTCCTGGTCGAGTTTGGCAATCTGAAGAAAAACGAATATATGATTTGCTCACCAGATGGCGAGCTTGAAGATGAAACAGAAGCCGTTGAAATCAAATGTCTGGATAGCTGGAAGGTGGTCAAAAGCTTACTATGAAAAAAACATCCACCTGCTGAATACAAGCCGCAGATTCTTCAATACTTTGTAGTCAATGAAAAAAATTGAAGAAGCTTTACTTCTGCATCTACTCAGACGTGTTTTCAAATCCAGAATTAGGATTGCAGATTTTCGAATTGAATCGAGAAGACTATAAAGAGGAAATCGAAATAGTAAAGCGGGTAGAAAACGCTACTCTTGAGCTAGTAGAAAAAAAGAAGTCCAAAAAAATTAATGTTCTAAGGAGGAATATGATAAATAGCGTAACTTTAATCGGTCGAGTAACTCAGGATATAGAAGTTAGAAAAAAACTAACACTAACAAGTCTGTAGCTTCATTTACTCTAGCAGTCGGCGATAAAAAAACTCTGAATCAAGTTTTATCAATATGACAGCCTGGAATAAAACAGCTGAGTTATTA
>BNJU01002883.1_pt1 | contig 33360 bp, 40 predicted proteins | sample 8539281 | NCBI WGS metagenome assembly BNJU01 (sample SAMD00202456, study PRJDB9452) | human saliva metagenome | isolation source: human saliva | place: Japan
TCGACTACTAAATCCTAAAGAATACGATCCAAAGTACGCAAGCTGGGATGAAACGTTACTTCCCATCTATCCAGAAGAATTAAAGAAATGCACAAGAGCAACCACTAAAACGTTATACAAACATTTACAAAAACAAATTAAAGCAGCTACGACTGTATACCATTTAGGAGATCCAGACCGTGAAGGCTGCTTAATCGTTGATGAAATATTAAAGCAAGAAGGCTTTACTGGTACAGTAAAGCGTATCTTACTTAATGCACTTGATGAAACAAGCGTACAAAATGCTTTTTCATCGATACAAGATAATTCAGATTTTCAAACAATGACCGCTGCTGCAGAATCAAGAGCGGCCATTGATTGGTTAATCGGTATTAATTTAACCAGATTCTTTACCCGTATAGGCCAACATTCTGGTAATGCAGGTACATTACCTGTAGGCCGTGTTAAAGCGCCTGTTTTAAAGCTAGTATATGATCGTGATATGTCTATTGAGCAGTTTGTACCTACTACGTATTACACAGTAGACGCTTATATAAACGGTAAAACCAAAATTACATTAGAACACGATGATATTTTTGAAAAGGAATTAGCCGATCGCATTAAATCTGAAATCGAAGGTAAAGAAGCTACGGTATCAGAATTAGAGCGAGAAATAACAAATCATTTTGTTACCTCTCTATTCTCTTTAGATACACTGCAGGTAGAACTTAATAAGCGCCATGCAATCAGCCCTTCTAATACGTTAGCTGCAGCGCAATCTTTATATGAAAAAGGTTACATTACCTACCCTAGATCAGACTGTAAATATTTACCAGACAGCCAAAAAGAACAGGCTGCAGGTATTATTCACAATCTGTTATCTAATGAACGTGTAACCGTTGCTGTTACTGATAAATCTGTATTCACAACAGACAAAAAGCCTATATATAATACAGGCAAGGTAACAGCCCATCATGCTATTATCCCGACTGTAAAAGAACTGACTAAAGAGGTATTAGAAACGTTTTCAACAGATGAGCAAACTGTATACCTAGAAGTGGCCAAACGCTACCTGGCAGCGCATTATATAAAGCCACTTGTAAAAGAAAAACTGGAAGCTACTATTGAAGTAGCTAATACAGCATATACAATGAAGCTATCTGAAACGCAGGTACGAGATGAAGGGTATAAGATCTTATATATTGATTTACTACCGCCAGAAGAAATCTATGCAGAAGAACCTATCCCCTTCCCTATAGAACAAGGCGATTCTTTTATTCTAAAAGATGTGTTTGTTACCGATCATGTAACAAAACCGCCTAAACCATTTACAGAAGGTACTTTATTAAGCGCTATGAATCATATTGATAAGTACGCTTATACTGCGAGTGAAAGCCAACTACAAACGCTAAAAAGTGTTAAAGGTATAGGCACACCAGCAACTAGAGCCACTATTATTTCTGATCTATTAGATCCTAAAAACCCTCTATTGTACAAAAAAGGAAAAGCCATTCATGTTACATCAACAGGGGCTAACCTGGTTACAGCCCTTCCAATCGTATTGTTAGAACCAACATTTACGGCCGATATGGAAGAAAAATTATCTGCTATAGAAAATGGTTCATTATCTATCAAGGATATTATTTCTGATACAAAAGACTTTGTATCATCTGTTATTAACAATACAGATGTAAGAAAGTACGCTAAAGAAGCATTATTTAATCGTGATCATCCTTGCCCTAAATGTCATGAAGGGTACTTACATAAATTACATTCTAAAAAATTAGATCGTGATTTTTATAAGTGCAGCGATCCAGAATGTAACTTTATGTGTAATGTTAAAAAGAACGGAACACCAGACTATACAATCTGTCCAGAATGTAAAACTGGCTTTATCGTTACTAGAAAAGCTACTAAAGGTGATACAACATTTGAATTTAGAGCTTGTACTAATTACCCAGAATGTAAATACATTGAGGGTAAAAATAAACCGCAGCCAAAAGGGCCTAAATGTCCTAAATGTGGTGAAGGTATATTAATCACACGCAAAGGCGAAAAAGACGGTAAAAAATGGCAGTTTAAAGGCTGTTCTAACTACCCAAAATGTGATTATAAAGAATGGGGATCTGGCAAGAAAAGCAAATAATATTTTTACATAAAAATATTATTTATATGCTTTTATATGTTTTAAAATATAAAAATATATATTTTTATATAGGAGTATATAATATGACAAACCAATTAGATAAGATTCATTTGTTGTTAGAAACTATGAAGCAGTATGCTGCTGTTCCTATAACTAAACAAGCAGATCTTATTAAGCAACTTACATTTATGATGGGCGCTATCTATACGAACACTAACAACAAGGCAGATCGTCTTTCTTACTATGCTAACATTTCTTCTATTTGTCAGACTAACCATATTGATTATGTAAATGCAGTACTAATCCCTGCTGGTAATTTGATAGCTAAAACAACGCTATCTGATGTAACGCAGCAGCAAGCATTTATTGATCAATGGGTATCTGACTATCAAGAAGCAGATTATGTTACTAATCAAAAACAACATTAAAAAAAGAACCTGGGCCGCTATTCCCAGGTTCTTTTACATTTAGATATTAAAGAATACCCAATAGTTTGCAAATGTAATTAGAAAGTACATTTGCAGCAGTAGTAATAATAATAAAATGTAACTCTTCCAAAAATTTCCCCCCTTTCTAATGAATAGTAATCACATTAATTATTACATCTATTATTTTATCATATTTAATGGTCAAGATCAGAGAAAAATACTATATAAAGTAAAAATAGGTTCTTTTACTGATATTCCAGTATATTTGATAAAAAAATGTACATAGTATTAATATTGACATTTTGTAATGTATCCATACCAAAATAAAATAAATAATTTTACATGAATTTTATGTGAAAATTAAATGAAATTTGTTATACTTATCTTAGTAATAATAATAAAGTGCAACTCTTTGTACACACTAAAAAGAACCCAGGGCCGCTATCCTGGGTTCTTTTTTTATTTAGACATACCATTATTTATGAGTTTATTTACTTGTTTTAGTAGTCCTAATTCTTTTTTTATGATGTTTTGCAACTGGCTTATATCATTAAATCGAGAATCAAATAATCTAGTAGTTCGATTTCTAACTTCTAATTTATCAACTAAGCCTGTTTTATAAACTTTTTCAGCATTTCCAGCTAAATTAGCCGCTGTTTGATCAAAATAGGTTCTATCTACACTTCTTGATGGTTCCCCAGCTGCTATCATTTTTTCTTTTCTTTCAATAGTTGATTGCCAAGCTACTTCTTTATCTACAGCCACAATATTAACAGTAGTTGTATATCCAGCTGCTTTTAATGCTTTTAAATAATCTAAAGGTGAATCAACTGATTTAAAGGTACTTTCAATAATCACATTATATTTATGATCCATAGCCTTTGTTAAAATATTACGAACCATTTTACCGTAAAATGGCCCTGTAACAAAAGCTATATCTGATCCAACCAATTTCTGTAGCTTTGCAAAATTAGGATGGAATTTTCTATATTGATCACCATCAATAACAAGTAAATTATCATTTAATCTATTTTTTGCAAGTTTTACAAATACAGATTTACCAGCACCAGGTGTGCCACCTGTAATAATACCTTCTGGCTTACTTACACTAGATAATGATTTATATTCACGTTGAATATCATTCCATATAATATTTGTTGCTTTGATAGCTTCAGCTTCGGTAAATTGACTTAATAATTTTATCTGATCTAATTTGTCATTAACCATACTATATTCCTTCCAATATGGCCTTTTTATCTTTGATAAATGACAATTTTTCTTTATAGTTTATTTCTTCTGGATCCATACCATATAATTTATTTCTTAATTCTAGTAACTCTATTCTTGCAGGATGATCTAAATTATTATTATACGCAGTTAATCCTAGTGCAGTTGAAATACACTCAATTAAAACATCTTTTTCCATAAATGTAGCCATAATCAATTACTCCTATTTATTCATTTTGTCCATGTAATCACGTAACAACATACGAATAATCCCACGAGTCGTTATACCATTTTCTTCTTTTTGGCGTTTCAAGAATTCATATTCTTCTTGTGTTAAGTCAATAGTAGTTTTTTGTACGGTTTTCTTAGGTGTATTTACAGTTTGACTAGCTTCTTTAACAAACGAATTTTTTTCACCATTCAAAATATCAAATTTATTCTCTTTCTTAGCCATGATTAAGCCTTTCTTTTAATAATATCTTTTAATTCTTTAACCAATACACGTAATTCATCCGCTGCCAGGGATGATTTATTTAACTCAATAACACTTTTACCTTCTGCGTAGGCATCCATAAATAGTTTTCTTAATCCAATCCTAGTATGTAATAAATTAAGTTTTGCGCCTTTAATGCTATCGGTCATATCCTCAACATCTTTTATACTGCGAGATTGTACATTATTAAGTAAAATATAGTGATTTTTTGCATTAAATGATGATTGATTAATCATCTGTACAAACTCTTGTAACCCTTTGACTTCAATTTTAGATGGCCTTACAGGGGTAATAATAATATCGCTTAATTCAATACCACAACGAATTAAATCATTATCCATACCACCACTATCTATAATAATGTGCTTTTTAGGATTCTCTGAATACTCTTGTAAAATAACTAAATCATTTCTACTTTGTGCCAAAATAACCGTTAAAGGAGTTTTTTTATTCTCAACTCTTAACTCATTAAAATATTTAGATGAGCCTTGTTTATCTAAATCAAGAATTGGGCAATTTAACTCTACAGCTAAATTTGTTGCTAGTGTACTTTTACCTACACCGCCCTTTGTATGAGCAATATTTATAATCATACTAACTACCCTCCATAGTAATTATTACACCTATATAATACTATATTTTTAAATAAATTTATATAAAATTATATAATTTTATTTAGAAAATCCTTTACTCATAAGTTTACTAACTTCTTTAAGAACACCTAATTCTTTCTGTATTATATTCTGTAAATTTTGTACATTACCAAGCCTAGAGTCGAATAATTTTATTTGTCTATTCCAAACTTCTACCTGATCTGCTACACCAGATATAGTAACTTTATATGTATTTTCTGCTAATCCGTTTACCGTTTTATCAAACACTAATTTGTTTACCGCTCTAGGCTCTAGCCCCATAGATTTCATATCATTAAAACGATCAATTGTAGATTGCCAGGCCACATCTGCATTAACAGCTTTTACTTTAACTATTGTTTTATAACCTGCAGCCTTCATATCTTGTAATGTTTTAATTGGTGTATCAGCAGTTCTAAATGTTCCCTCTACAATTATGTTATATCGCTGCTTTATAGCTTCTGATATTACTTTTTCAACCATTTTTCCAGAAAAAGAACCTGTATAAGTTGGAAAATCACCTTTTGCTAAACTAGCAATTTCATCAAATCTAGGATGATATATTCTAAATTCATCACCATTAACAATAATAATGTTTTTATTAAATTGCTTTTTTGCTTCCATAATAAATGATGATTTACCAGATCCAGGGGCACCACCAGTAACAATCCCTATAGGATTTTCCTGGTTAGGTTGTGCAGTTCTAATTAAATCTGTCCAAACATCTTTGAAAGCTACGTTAAATTCTTGATCAGAGAAAACCTCTAATTGTTTTAATTGTTTCTCTACATTACCATCAATCATTATTTTAGCCTTTATATGTTTCAATAACTTGTTTGATATATTGACTCATTTCATTAAAGTCCAATTCTTCTGGAGCAGAGCAATATATTTTTTCTTTCAAATCTAATAAAACTTCTCTATCTTTACTATTAGGATTTTTATTAATAACATATCCTAAAGCTTGAAATACACCTTCTAATAAAACATCTTTTTGCATTAAAGTAGCCATATTCTTCCTCCTATATACATTATTTCTATAACTATATTATACACTATATTTTTATATAAAACTATACTTTTTTATATAAAAATATTGTTTTATATAAAATAAAAAAGCCTACTATTTAGTAGGCTTTTTTTTCAATTCTGCTTCATATTCTTTAACTAATCGATAAAATGTATCTTTCTTTAAACTTAATAATTGCCACGCCATAGTTGATGATACTTCTTTTTGTTTCCACAGATTATAGATTTTAATAAACCCTTTATCAATCTTATGTTTAGGCCGCCCAAACTTAACCCCTCTCTTTTGTGCAGCTTCTATACCTTCTCTTTGGCGTTTTTGCATTTTTCTTAATTCTGCTTCTGCCAGCGTAGCATACACTTCAATCAATAAATTATTGATCATATCCATAATTGGTTTTGTAAGATCACCAAATGAACTTAAATCAATCAGCGTTGTAGGAATATCTAAAATACGTACAGTAACCCCTTTTTCGTGTATTTCTTTTAATACAGAAATAATATCCCGTTTAGATCGCCCCAGGCGGTCTAACTCATGAATATATAAAGTATCGCCATCTTGTAGGGCTTGTAATAAATGCTGCAGCGCTACACGATCTGTATTTTTCCCTGTAGCATAATCAATAAACAATCGTGATTCATCTGCACCCTGCTTTATTAATTCCTCTTTTTGGCGATCTATATTCTGTTCTTTTGTTGATACACGAATGTACCCAAAATTAGCACTCATATAAACCCCTTTTTCTCAAAATTTAACAACACACTTTTTTAGACTTCTCAAAAAGTCCTATATTATACACTTTTGAGAAGGTTTAAGCAAGTTGTTTTTTTTATTCTATAATAGCATACCTTTTTAGATATACAATTCATATAATAATATATATAAATAAAAAGAACCTAGTTATTACATAACTAGGTTCTTTTTACCGATTCTACTACTGTAATGATTTTCATTTTCTAGGGCCTAAAAAGCGATCTCCATTTAAATGAATCATATGTTCTGGTGAATTCGCAATCCAGACTTCAGTATCCCAAGCTAATTTTTCTGAAAACTTTTTATACGTCTTAAAATCAAGGAATGCTGTTACATAGATAATTCCTACTTCTACATTTTTTGTTAATTCTTTTATTTCTTCAATTCGTTTATAATCCATAGGCCCTACAGATGTAACGGCTTCAATAAAATACAACCACCTTTTATCTTCTAAATATAATATAACATCAGGCATTTTATCATTTGTAGTGATACTAAGACCTAATTCCTCTAATTTTTTATTTTCCTTAACTAAATCTTTTTTTATAGTATCACCTACATAGAGACATTCAGCTCCTGGAGCAAATCTCGGACCAAATTCTTCTATAATCAATTTTTGTAATTGATTATGTTCACCTTTGGAAAAAAAGTGAGATTTTCATTATTAATTACAACAGGAATTTTTTTGTTAATTCACGTTTAGTTGTATATTTTTTTCAACTAATGTTTTTATGGTTTTCTAGAAAAATTTTTGTTAAATCCCATGATTTAGTTGAATAAGTTCTGATAAGCGCTAAAAAAATTCATGTGTTAATCTATATTTATAATTTGGACTATTAGTAGGTTTATTATTATTCTCAATAAATGCTGCATTATTGAAATGATGTAATACTTGTTTTTCTAATTGTTTCTCTACTATTTTTCTGCGTAATTTATATTATAATTTTCACTTAAATAACTTATAATATCATGAATTCTAATCCAACTATTTTTCAGCATCAGTCCATTGACTATCTTCTTTTATATTAGCTAAAGCTAACAAAAACATTACAGCTTAGATCGTTTTGCTGTTTTTCCGTAACACCTAATTCCTTTAATATTTGTTTTGCAGTCTTAATTTTTTTCCATTTATAAAACTCCCCAATATTGAATCACAACTTATTTCTGTTATATCACCAATTTCAATAAGTTTATTTCCAAGCATATTAATATCTTCTAAAGAGGGAACAGGTATTGAATTTATTTCTGTAGAATTAACTTGTGTAGATCCGTTTAAAATTCTGTAGTACCTATCATATAACGTTGAGTTAAATAATACATATAGTCCATATACAGTATTTATAGATAATTCATTAATATCACTATCTATAAAAATTAATTTTTATTTTTGTGTACTAATTTTAGAGTATGCTGGTTGACTTTTTAGATAAATATATACCACATTGTAATCTTCTATTTTTCTTCTTTTGACGTAAATCTTTTTACAAATAAATAATTAGTATTATTTTGTGTTAAACCAGGCTTTTACAGTATTAATATATTCATTTTTTTACCAATAGGAAATTTAACAAATCCATCTTGTATGTGTTGTGAATAAAAAAAGTGGAACTGCCTTATTAGAAGAATTGTCAGATAAATATTGTTTATTTCTAAAAATCAACAGTCAATCCTGTTTTTCATTTTTTTAAACCTATACTAGGTAGTGTGTGTTCTAATTTATCAATTTTTTTGCTAGTATTTCTACATCATTTTGATCAGTAACTAAAAAAACATAGCGATTTTTCGCCACTAATAACAATATCATAAGGTACAGTAAATATAGTTTTGTCCGAAAAAAATCAATATTACTATTTGTTGTAGTAATAGTAATTTTATTTGCTTTTTTTCTATTGATTTTTTTACCTTTATTATAATAGTTTCCTGTAAAACATTTTTCTTTATCAAAAACTTTATTTCTACTCAAAAAAATAAATGAATATGTTTTTAACCTACCATAATTTAAAAGTTTTTTTCGAAATTTTTGTAAAATATGCACCAGATGTCCATGATCTAGGAATAATAAATACTAATTCGCCATTTTTCTTTTTAAATTAAATAACCCCATAGCTGTAAAAAAAGAAAATATAAATTTGGTGCACCATAACATATATCAGGCATAGATTTTTGCTTCTTCAGCATCTTTAGGAATTTTTCATATATGGTGGATTACTAATCACCATATCAAATTTCATAATTTTTTTATTAGTATCTATATTTCCATTATACTCATCCCTTTGGCTTAAAAATATAATTTTTTTGTCTTTAATTTCATAGTTAAGCTCTAAAGATGTATTCTTAGATATCCATTCTAAATTATATTTTAATATACTGATAATATTAGGATCATTTTCATAACAAACTAAATTTATGGTTTTTATACTATCTATAGATTCTAATCTTTCAATTAAAGCGGCTGATAATAATCCTGTTCCTGATCCAGCATCTATAATATTTAAATGACTTTTTATTTTTTTAGGTATAGTAAATAATTCTGCCATAAATATTGCAGTTTCCTTACTGGTAAAGAATTGACCATATTTCTTTCGTTGAGATTTAGGCATTCCTTCAATATATTCATTTGTTATATTAGTAACAAAATCAATTAATCTCATTATATTAGACTCCACAAAAGAATACTTAGTAAAAAACAAATGAAATTACACATATAAGGATAAAAACACTCAATGATACCTTCCAATGATCAAAAATAAGGTTCATTAATTTACCACCTTGTAAACCTTGTTTTTTTAATTCTAATCGTTTTCTACCATATAGAATAACAAAGATTAATGCTACCCCAATTCTAACAACTGGATAATTTAGAAAAGCAGTAATTACAAAAAAAGCTATAAATAAAGGGAATACAAATAGTAATTCTTTTTGTCGCAATTCTTTTTGTAATTTATCATTCAAATTGATTTCTTGACTCAATTTCCTTCAACTCCTTTAATACCCAGCGTTCCACATATTTAGGTGGAATACGGTTACCAGATTCCCAATTTTCTAGTGTTCTTAATGGGATTTCCATTAATTCTGACATAGCTGCCCTAGTGAGACCTGCTGCAAGCCGAGCTTCTTTAAATATATTTTGTTCCATAACAAACTCCTTCATAGAATAGGTACTTTTTTCTATATTTATATTATATCACCCAATGGGTGTTTTGTAAATATATTTTTATGTTATTTTATATAAAAATATATATTAAAACATAAAAAAATATATATTATATTATTTATCTTTATGTTCATTTTCTGCTTGTCTTTCTTTTTAATTTACATTGTAATTCATGTAACCTATCATTTTTCAGAAATAAGACCAGGTTTATAATTATTGCCTGTGTATTTTTTTATATTGGCCCTGATTTTTTTCAAAGCAGCTATATACGCTGCTTTTTTTCTTTCATCATCTTATTATAGGATCTGATTTTTTTCTGTTCCGCTTTAGGCAATTTGTAACTTTTTATATTTTTTTATGTAAAAAAACATAAAAAAACAGCACATATTAACTAACTAGTAAAAATAGTAGTTAATATGTGCTTGTAAAAATTATGCACTTATATTATACGGTAGTTTAATTCATCAAACAAGTAAATTATCAAAATAGATTTATCGGACGCTGGTGATCTTAGAAATTGTATATCCATCGATTCCGATACAAGCGCAGCGGTATTGTCAATCGATGGATATACAATTTGACCAACGCCCCAAAGAATGGGGCAGGCGGTAGGGGATGATTTTAAAATTAATCCTAAACTAATAACTTTAAATTGATTTATTTGCTCTGTATGGCGTTTTTATAATTTTTATGATAAATAACACTATAAAATTATAAAAATCGCTTGTGAGTTAAATTTTTCGCATTTTATTGATAATTAAATAGCAGATATATATTTTATTTTGATTAGTTAACCTTTTTCTGCATTATAAGTCTTTGTTTTTTTATTTAGAAAATATAAAGAGAAAAAAAATAAAAAAACGCATTTCATTAATGATTCATATAGGTACCCTTTTTGTTGAGTACTTATTTTTTTCTTTCTTTTAAATATCTTTTTTTATTCTTTTTATTCTTTTAGACCACTATTGAAGCTAGTATATATCAATGTTTATAAATGGTATAGGTACCCCTTTTGTTGGGTATAGGTACCCCTTTTGTTGGGTATAGGTACCCCTTTTGTTGGGTATAGGTACCCCTTTTGTTGGGTATAGGTACCCCTTTTGTTGGGTATAGGTACCCCTTTTGTTGGGTATAGGTACCCCTTTTGTTGGGTGTAGGTACCTCTTTTGTTGGGGTTATTTTTTTGAGATAAATGGATTAAAACCTATCATTTATAGTTGTAAAAAACATCTTTTAATAAGTCTAGAATTATCTACTTATAATTAAAATAGGTACCCTTTTTGTTGGTTAAGTTTTTTATAATCAAAATAGGTATCCTTGTATTGACAAAAAGGGTACCTATTAGTATATTAAAGTTGTTCAGACTTAATATTATATTTCCAAAGGAAAGGACTAATAGGTACCCTAAGATATACTTTATCATAAAAGGTGTACTTATAAAAGTGAACTCATTTATGAATCAATTAGAAGCATTACAAAATGCACAACAAAAAGGATATTGCATAATGATTAAGTACCATAATGATATGAATTTAGTCGCATTTAAAGACTTTAACCAGCGTGAATTAAATATATTTTTTTCAATTTGTTCATTATTAAAAGAAAAGGGAGAAGAACCTGTTACATTTTTCTTTCAATGATATAAAATCTATTATCAATATTAATATTCCTAATAACAATGTTTTTTTGAGAGTTTATTAGTATCTACATATGATAAATTACTACAATTACAACTGGGTTATCATAATGAGAAGAAAATAGTACGTTTTTCTTTATTTACTGGATATGTAGTAGATAAAGAAAAAAAGAAGTTACAATTAATGTAAATCATGATTATTCTTATATTTTGAATGAATTATCTAAGAATTTTACTATTTTTTTGAATTACAAGAATTTAATTCTTTAGCTTCATCGTATTCTAAAAATATGTTTCGCTTATTAAAACAATATAAAAAGTACAGGTTTTTTTATACTGTTAGTGTTGATGAATTTAGACGATTATTAGATATTCCAGAATCATATACAATGAAAAAAATAGGAGCTAAGATATTATCTTTGATTTTAAAAGAATTATCTCCTTATTTTCGTGATTTAAATATTAATAAAATTAAAGAGGGTAGATCTATTAAGGTATTAGAATTTACTTTTAAGCCGCAATATAATAAAGATGATCAAAATGAAATTATTGATACCATTGATGTAGAAGCAACTCAAAGTAATTTGATTGAAGAAAATAAGGATCAAATTGTTTGTCCTAAGTGTGGTCGAGAACTGTTTAAACGGACTGCAAAAGATGGTAGTATTTTCTGGGGCCATAAAAACTATTTAACATCAGATTGTAAAGCTACTTTTTCAACTATTGAAGATGTAGAAGCTGCAAGAGTGAAAGAGGAAGCTAAAATAAAAGCTAAGGAAGCAGAAGTACAGGCAATAAAAGATCATTGGTACTATACAATTCAAGATCCAAAAGAACGTGAAGCGTTTAAAAAAGAGGTAAAACAATTAATAGATAATCATTCGGATATAATTATTCTAATTGAATTTACTGATACATATATAAAGATACAAAATAAAATAAAACATCCAAAATTTGATAAGCTGTCATTTAATCCTGCTTTTACTATTCCTATTAATAGAGATACAATTACTAATATAAAAAAGGTGATTGATGGCGATATTTAAAAAAGGAAAAAGGGCTAAACATGATACATCATGTCTAGCCCTTTTTTTCAACCCTCTACCGCCAGCCCCCAATCTTGGGGGCGTTGGTCAAATTCTATATTCATCGATTGACAATACCGCTGCGCTTGTATCGGAATCGATGAATATAGAATTTCATAGATAACCAGGGTACGTGTGTTTTGAAGATGTGGCGTATTAATATTTTCTTTCTTTTTGTTACGTTGAATCCTCTGATTTTCATAGATATATTACTGTGAGTATAAGTTTTTTATTGACAGGGAAAAGTATGATCTGCGTAAATAAAATTATATAAAAATATGTGAAAAAACATAAAAATATGTTGCATTACCACTCAATGAGTGGTATAATAAGTATAGAGATAAGGCAAAGGGCCTTATGGATTTAAAGAAAGAGGTAAAAATTATGCAAACAAACACTATTTTCTCTGTATTCGTTGAAAATTTAAGCGAATTAAACGAAGGTAACATGGTAGGTTGTTGGGTTGAGTTCCCTTGTGATTATGATGAGTGGAAAGAAGTGCTAGCTAAGATCGGAAACCCAGAAGAAATCATTATCACAGATACAGAAAATTATACAGATTTAGAATCTTTACCAATTAATCAATATAGTAGCTATAGCGATATTCAAGAGATAGCCGAATATATAGAATATTTACAAGATGATGAGTATAAAGAAGATTTATTTACAGCGGTATATAATTCAGTAGCTAGTGATTTTGAGGAAGCCAAAGAAGCTGTAGAAAATGAAAGATATACATTAATGCAAGGTTATACAATGGCCGAATATGCAGAAACATTAATAAGAGATTGTTATACTATCCCAGAAGAATTAGAACCATATATAGATTGGGAAGGATATGGCGATACTTTAAGCGCTGGTTGTTGTACAGAAACAGAAAAGGGTGTTTTAATAGAACAATAAAAAGAGAAGCCGCAAGGCTTCTTTTATATATATTATTATATAATTTTATATAAAAATATATATAAAAGCATAAAAATATATTGCGTTACCACTCAATGAGTGGTATAATAAAGTATAGAGATAAGGCAAAGGGCCTTATGAATTTAGAGAAAGAGGTAAAAATTATGCTAACTATTTTTGTACATGAAGATTTTATAAGAACTATTTCACCAATTCAGCAGGATTATTTTAAGTTACGATTTGATGGAATGTTATTAGAAGCCCATAGTTTTGCAGCTAGATATAGATCTTATAAAGAAGAATACGATAAATTACAATTTATTGAATATATGAAAGGGGTATTTATATTTCAAGGACTTGGAAACATACCTAATAATCCATTATTAGAGGATTTGACAGAATTATATAACATAATTTATGCACCATATGAGAAATAAAATATAACTTAATACTGCAGAAGAAGAGAAGCTATAATGCTTCTCTTTTTCTATTGAAAAAGGATGATAAAGGCCACGCCAGGTGGCCACATTATTATATGATAAGATGTTCCTTTCTGTGCTTGCCCCCAACGCAAAACACAAAACAGGGCTATATCATATTAAGATTATTCTTTGTTTTCGTTTTCTTGCGTACGTATTCCGTCATTATCATCACCACCTTTTATAAGGCAAAAATAGTAACAAAAAATAGGTACCCTGTACAATCCATAAAGGACTGACAAGGTACCTATTTTTTGTTGCATTGGAGTGAGCTATTTAATGTAAAGGTGGTGATGATAATGACTACAACAGAATTAATTGTCTTGTTAATGCTTATCTTGTTGTTAACACGCAAGTAAACCAAAACAGGGTTAAGGGGTGGAGCCGTTAGCCCTGTTTTCCGTTTTGCGTTTCCTGCCCGAAGCCCAATGCCGCCCAGAAAGGAACATCACCTTTTATACTGTATCATTATACCATAAAATAAGGTTTTAGTCATTACTAAAGGACGGTAATTTATGGTTATGAATACCCATTTTTTCTAACTCTTCATTTCGTTTTTTCTTAACATCTGAATCTTCTGGATCAGAAAAATACGGTACGGCTTTTTGTATTCCACGTTGACTTTCGCTTTTAGTATTTTCATTGACTAAATCAGATGTAGTTTTATTAATCTTGATAGATGTACTATCAATTTTTTGTTCAGCTTCTGTAGCTTCTAAAATTGTTTCTTTTTGTGAAGCCCCCATAGTGCCTGTATCATTAACTGTACCTGTTACTTTGATTGCATTATTTACAATCGTTGTACTATGGTTCAGTAGCTGTGTAATACGATCTAATACAGATAAGTCTGTTTTTTCTGCTAATTTTTGATTATATTCTTCACTTTTAGCTAGTGCTTCACGTGTAAATACAGCTTTATAATTCCCTATTTGCTCCTCTATGGCTTCTACAGGATTATCATAAGCAAATATACCTTGGCGATAGGTAGCGTTGATTTTAGATACAAAATCTTGCTTTAAACCATCAATAAAAGATCGTATATCTAATGCTTGTGATAATTCACGCTGCATAGCTGTAATATCTGCTTTGATATTCACAAGATTTTTAATGTATTCTAGTTCGTTTTCTAGTGTTCTAATTACACTATGATCTTCTACACTACCACCTCTAAAACGTGCTTCTGAATTAGTAGGTATAGTTATGATACTTATAGCAAGAGCGGTACAGAGTGATAGTTTTATAAGTTGTTTGTATGTTAATTTCATCATATACCTTTATTCTCCAGCAAATGCACCGTTAATTTTACTTGTAATAGATGGGAATACAAACGCTAGGCAACCCATATTGACCATACAAAGTATTAAGGCTCCAATACCTATATCATTTTGATCTAAACTTGTAAAATACGTATACATCATATTAAAAAAACGATAGAAATTATAGCTAAATGTAAGCATTGTAAACCAAGTGATTTATACATCATGGCAGGTTTTTTTCTGTAATCTTAAAGGCTGAAAAATGGTAAACCAATTAAACAACAGAATATGGTTAAGTAAAAAGAACACTATAGTCCATGAAATGTAACAAACAATATAAGCAGCGAATAGTAATGTTAATGTTAAAAGACATAGAATTAATAAATAGTATAGTTCAAATACAAAACTTATGCCTGGTATACTCATCAACACAGATTGGATCGTTGGCGAAGCAAATGTTATTATTCCCATGACACTATTGTTAATATAGTTTTTTTGTATAAATGACCAACTTGTTTAAATAAAATAGATGGATCTGCAATAAGATATTCATTATTATAGCTACCTACATAGGCTGTATCGGCTACTTCAAATGCAAAGTTTTTTATTAATTCTGCAATAGTAGCCCATGAAACAATAAAAGCTAATATAATTGAATATGTAAATAATCGTTCAGTTAGACTTTGAAGAAAACTTTCCTTATTGTTTGTAAATATAGAATAAGTATATCTAATAATTAAATCGAGTGTAATTAGGGATAATAGTAAAGCTATGATATGACTTTGAATTAAATTGATTGCTTTTGTAATGGCAACTAAAATTTTAGCAAATGTATCAGCAGCTTCAAAGGATAACTCAAAATAGGATTGAAAATCTATCACTTCATCTTGATAGTTTTTTCCGTTTTCTGGATTACCTTCTTCATAGGGTACAGCACCTTCTAATGTCCATCCTGCACCTGTATAAAAGGCATATGGATCCTTATGCTCACCATTAATTACTAATTCTATATGCATATGTGGGCCAGTAGATTTGCCTGTTGATCCAGATAATGCGATTACGTCTCCTTTTTTTACAGTATCACCTACATTTACAAAAATAGCATTTAAATGACCATACGCATATACGTATCCATTTGGCATTGTTACTTCTACATAATTACCATAGCCTCCAGCCCATCCAGCAAAAGTAACAGTTCCATCCGCTGCAGCTGGTGCTTTTGTATTAAGAGGAACCGCTATATCAATACCTTCATGAAAAGCACCTACTGCTCCTGTTACAGGATCCACACGATAACCAAAAGGAGAACTAGTGGGGCCACCAAACCAACCTGGGGAACTATGTGGTAAATTTTCTGCGAAAGCATTAGAAAAAAAGAGCGGAATAATCAATATTAGAACGGACAAAATTTTATATATGATCTTCATTTATTGTCCTTTCTATTGATTAGTAATAAATTACTTCCCTTGGTACATCAAGTGCTTTATAAATATCATTATCAGTATAATTAGTATCATCTAAGTTTACGTTATTATTAGATATTTTTTTGTACTGTAAGTTATCAATAACGATGGTTTTATCTTCATTCAATGTAAATTGTCTAAATTGTCTATCAAATTCTTTTAATGTTTTAGCATCCACATAAAAAAATCAGAATTTGTATAATAATATTTATCTAATTGTTGATTGTATCGTTGTTTAGTAAATCTAATTTCTATAGCAGGTTTATTTTCAAAGAACGTATCTTTTTCTTTAATCATTAAATAATATTTCTTACCATCTTCTTTTGTTTCTTTTCCATGATCAACTAAAACATATTCACCTGTTAAATCTTCTGCAGTTATATTGCCACATCCGCTAAATATCATAGAAGTAGCGATAATAGACATTATGATTACTATTAATTTAGTTACTTTGTTCATAGTGTAGTTACTCCTCATCTTCATTTGATTTTAAATTGTGTATTTTAAATTCCTTAATTGTGTGTAACGCTTTACTAGATGAAGTTTCTGTAGAAGTAGCAGAATCTTCATTTTTTGTTTTCTCTATCTCTCTATTTACCATATCTCTAGTAATAGGGCCATTTGTATGGCTATTAGAATTACTATTAAAAGAATTTGAACTTGAATCTGTATCTACAGATTCATTTTCTTTAGTAGATCCTTCACTTTGGTCTAAATAGTTACTTACTTCTCTCTTGGCGTAATTTGGATCTTCACTAGATAGAGTATCTTCACTAGTAGTTACTGGGGATGATTCTTTACTACTTGTATCTGTTGAGTTAGAAGAATCACTAATAGCACTTTGTTTTGTTTGATCAGTTGTAGCCGTAGATGTCTCTTCTCCACTATGATTTGTAGTTTCTGTAGTATTAGTAGTAGATTGAGGGGTTCCCGATTTATTAGAAGAAGATCCTTCTACATCTGTAATGGCATCCTTACGGGATGTATTGATAGCATTAGATTCAGTACCTGTAGCTCCTTTTACTCCATCTTTTACCGTTTCTTTTGTACCTTGTCTTGTTCCATTAGCAGCGGCAGCAGCTTTACTAGCTGCTAATGTTTTTACCATAAGCGCCATCTGAATAGCTTGTGAACCAATTCCTGTTAAGCTTGGTGGGCTATTAACAGCGCCATTAAACAGTGCTGCAGCAAAAGATGGTGTTTTAAAGGCTAAGAAAGCTAGAGCGAATAAAGATAGCATTGCTGATAATACATCAATTCCTAAAATACTATCTACAAAATTAGCTTTTTCGAATGTATCTTTTAGTACGGGATTAATAATTGTGATTAAAAAAACAAATATTCCTATACGAATTGCGGATATAAAGAAAAAGTTAAGAATCTTATCGACAATCGCTTTGGTTCTATCTAATAAACCAAATGGTAATAAAACCATTGAGATAGTACCGATAATAAAAAATTCAAGGATAGTATATAGATAGGATATAGCTATGAATCCAAATAATAGAAGTGTAATGATTGCATGAATGATACTGAAAACAACATGACCTGTTATACCGCCTTTTAATACGGAAGCAGCAGATTTCAGTGACAAAGTAATTGCTTTAGCTTTTACCGCTGCAGAAGCGCCTTTAGCTATATTCTCTGGATTACTACCTAGTAAACTACCTTTTAATACTAAGATAGCATTATAAACTCCTTCATTAACAATCGTTGATGGTGTTACTGATTCTACAAAATGACCACTTAATGTATAAGTTGTATTATTACTTGCTGTGGTACCTATTTCACTACCAAATTGAAAAATTAGATTTAATATCCATTGCCAAGAACTTGCTGCAGCTACAAAAAATGTAGCTGTAACCACTAATGGAATTAATTTACTATAATCTTGTTTACCCCAATATAAATCCCAATTTGTAATGATATTCCACATAAGGATAACAGACATAAGACCTAATACATATGGTAATAGGTGATCTGTTGCTTGTGAGCATTTTTCGATAATCGTAAGTGCAAAATTATCTAAAAAACCTTGACTTGTCATAGATACGGCAGTATTTTGGGCTTCATTTGCAGCTTCTACGGAAGCTGCGGAAGCGTAAAAAATCATATATGACTCCTTTCTGTTCTATTGTTTTGAGTCAACAAATGCTTTTGCTTTATTTTGTGCGCTATCTAATTCAAGAAATGCTTTTTCTGTTAGTTTATCTGCATTTCTTTCATTAATTCGCTCTACTGTTTGATTTAAAGATTGTTTTTTAGCGGTTAAGGCATCAATTTGGTTACTGTATTGCTGTGCTAATAACTGTTCCTGTTTAATTTCATTATTAATATCAATACTGCCTTTCAATCCTTTATTTTGTTCGGCTAATTGCATTAATTTTTTCATTCTAGCTTGTTGCTGTACTTGTGCTTCTTGAATGGTAGTCATTTGGTCAATAATTTCTTTATTTAGCACTTCTAATTTATGATTATTAGATTCAATCGCTTTACCTACTAAATCTGGGCTTATATCTTCAACATCTTTATCTGACAAATCAATAAATTCAGTTTTGATTGCTTCTTCTGCTGTTACTTCTTTGCCATCTTTTTTACCATTCAATAAGGAGTTTAATTTATCAAACTTTTTATTTAGTTTTTCATTCGCTTTATCAACTTCATCATTGATTGGTTTAATAATTTTTTTATCTAGGCCTAGAATTTCTAGGCCTTTCATCATTAATATATCTTTATTTTGTTCAATCATCTGTTTATATTGATTGATTTGTTGGATTAATTTTCTATATACAGCTACATCACGTACCGAATATAAGGCACTTGCAGAGGTAGTAACCATCATGAATGTTACAACTGCTGCCGTTATTTTCGCTTTTTTAGATGTTTGTAATAGATCTTTTAATCGATTCATTAACGCTATACCATCTGGTGCTTTCATAGGTGGCTAATTCCTTTCTACATTAAAGGCTTATTAAAAATCCGTTCTTTATATTCAATCCAGGTTTCAATGAAATCTGATGTAGATAAATGTTTAAGCTGATCTACTTTAAGCTGATCATCTTTAGAAGTAGCGCCATAGAAGGCAATTTCTATTGGCTGTAGATCTAAGCGGAAAATGGCCCGACCTGTAGGGCAAGAATAGAAATAATCCCGTTTAGGCTGCAAACTTCTGATTGTATCAATTTCTACATCATTTAATCCAAAGTTTTCATAGAGTGGTTTTACAGTTTTTGCCGTAGCAGCATTGTTAGGTAAGAAGATACGGGTATGCACGTTTTCTACGATAACGTTAATCATATCTTCTTTTAAATCCGTTAAGTTTTGTGTGGCCATTACAACGGCTGCATTTTTTTTACGTAAATCTTTAAGGAATGATCTAATTTGTTCTTTAAAGATTGGATTATCTAAGAATAACCAGGATTCATCAAGTACTATGAGTGCTGGATATTCGCCTGTAAGCTGCATGGTGATTTTATGGAACATATAACTTAATGTAGTAGCCATAATCTGTTTATTGGCCATTAATTCTTCCATTTCAAATACTTGGAAGTTGCCTGTACCGAACTTATCCTCTGTATTATCGAATAAGTTACCGTACACGCCTTTTTCAGTCATGATTGTTAATCGTTCCTTTAAGTCATAATCATTCATTAATACTTGTAAGGCTGAAATAGTACGTTGATCTTGTGGCAATAATGCAACACGTTCTAAGGCATTACTGATGATTGTTTTCTGTGTTTCAGAAATCTTATCGCCATCTTTTTGGAAGAAATCACATAACCAGTTATAAGTCCACTGCATTTCTGTATTCCAGCGGTTATTACTGTCAAAGCCAATATTTGCGAGTGGCTGGAAGTTAAGGGAATCTGTATCAACTAACAGATTATAGAAGTTACCACCGATCGCTTTACATAACACTTTGCAAGAAGCTGCCTTATCAAATACAAATATTTTTGCATTATCGTATTTGAAATAATTAGCTTCAATCGTGTTAAGGAGTACAGATTTACCAGAACCATTAGGCCCGATAATTAATGTATGGCCAATATCTTTTTGATGTAGATTTAAGTAAAATGGAACATTACCAGCACTAACCCCTTGATACAAGGCGTTAGTACATTGATAGTCTTTTTCTTTAAAGAATTCGTTTTCTTTATCGCCCATCCATTTAGTGTATAGAGGGCTACAATGAATGAAGTTACTACTTTTCATTAGATAGGATCTGATATTGTACTGGTAGCAGCCTGTAATAGAGGAGTAGAACGCATTTTCAATGTTTGTATACTCTTTACGGGCAATAAACCCTGGTTTATGAATTAATGTCAGTACTTTTTCTATATCTTCTTCTAGTGTTTGTTTGTTTCTGTTATATAACACTACAGAACCTGTAAAATAGCCAGCAGATACATTATCAGAAGCGACATTTTCATAAAATGCGATCGTATCGGTGGCATCCTTGATACTTTGTGTATCAATATCATAGCTTTCAGTACCTCTTAATTTATCAAGAACCATCGTACCCAGACCTTTGGCCTGCTGTACGAATTTCTTTTCTTGAGATTTTAAGTGTTTGATGGCTTCTTCCCTAGTTAATGTAATGTATCGTGTTACATATCTAAATTCACTTTTCAAGTTATGTAATGAAGCCATAATAAATGGGGATGTGAATTTAGGAAAATCAATGATTGATACAATACCTAAGTAATAATCACCAAGAGTAGGTACCGCACCACCGATAAAGCTGCTATCACATAGATAGTAGCTTAAAAAATCATCGTAATTACCAGAGATTTTTTGCGTATACGGGCTTACCTGTGAATGTAGGTATGTAAGCGTTTCTTCTTTATTTAATAGCTTAATATCATCCATATACATGGATAACATTTGCATAAATAAAGAAGCTGTTTTTTGTAGATCAGAAGCGTACATATATAGCTGCTGCTGCAGCGCTTTTACACGCTTTTCGTCAAATTCATCATTACCCTTACCAAACATTGACTTAATATCTTTAAGTCCTTTTGTATCAAACTGATCTAGCGTTTTTAACATCTGTTCAAACATATCAGTAGATGGTTTATAGAGTAGGGTTAAATACGTTTTTGATTCGTAAAAATTTTGTTTATTAAAGTATTCTTCCCGTTTGGATTCGATAAAAGATAATAAACTAGATTTGAATGTTGACGGCTGGAATTTATGAATTACATTACGTTGTAATTCAAAGTATACTGTATAGCCTTCTGGAAGGCCTTTAATAGCGTTATTAAGGCCGCCTATAAACATATCTATATCATTGATAGTGGCGTTCGTAAAATCCATTCCAGAGAAGGAAAAGGTAATCTGAAAACTACCGTTTGTATTAAACACAATATTGTGTTCATCAATATGGAACCAGGGTACATAATCCTTAATCCATACATTCGCTTCTTTCTTTTGTTTATGTAGTTCCATATATACAAACTCCTCTCTTAGTTTATTCTGATTTATACATCCCTTTATCGTTTTTTATATGATTCCAGAGAATATCAAAAAATTGTGGATCTTTTGTTGTTGCATATTTGCAGCCAAACCAGACGATACCGTTAATAATGATAGCGATACCGATTGTATTTCGTAGCAAGATAAAAATTAGAATGGCTATGAGAACAAATAATAAAAATACGTTCCGTGGTAATCCGCCCCAGGTCATAGGTTTAGTTAATGATCGGTGCATTCTAGCTTCTAAATTTTCGTTACGCATATTATTTACCTATAATCCATGCTGCAATAGAAGCAGCCGCCACAATTAATGTAAGACCTGCTACTACTTTGATGGCTTGTCCTGTAAATTGACCTGCATTACCTTTCATAATGGCAATACCAAGACCGATAACTACTAATACACCGATTGGTAATGCTACATCAGAAATGAACCAATCCCCTAATTCTTTTAATTTTGTTGCTAATGTCCAGTTGCCTAATCCACCACCAGCAGCTAGTGCTGTATTAGACATAGCCATTAATGCAACAAATGCAGCTGTAGTTTTATTTACTATATAGTTTTCAATGTGTTTCATCGTATATACCTCTCTTGTACGCTGAATACTTTAGAAATTCACTATGTAACGATTTCGATACAAGCAAAGCGGTATCGATAATCGGTGCATGGTGAATTTGACCAACGCCCCCAAGACTGGGGGCTGGCGGTAGGGGGTTGTTACCCTTCTACGCACTCATTTACTGTAATATAATCTTGTTTTATTTCATCATATCCTTTAACAGATATGATGGAATGTACTTTTCTTGATATATCGCCTACTTTAGCCATATATACAACAATGTCAACGGAATCACCTATCATGGAATTAAATTCCCCTTTTTCATACCGCATACGAATTAGATCATGGATCCTTCGCAGTACTAATTTAGGACTATTCGCATGAATTGTTAAAATACCACCATTATGGCCCGTATTCCAGGCATCCATAACCGTATACGCTGCAGAATCACGTACTTCTCCGACAACTAATCGATCTGGCGTCATACGCAAAGAATCGAACAAGGCGTCATCTAGTGTATACGGTGGGTTTTTATGATCGCCTTTTGATGTATGAAAATCAAAGAAATCATTAAATTGTACTTTAATTTCTGGCGTATCTTCTAATAACCCAATACGATCTTTAGGATGGCGTTTCGCTATTTCTTGTAAAATAGCTTGTGCAAAGGTAGTTTTACCGCTAGATGTACCACCAGCAATCACAATATTTTTACGTTCTGCCATCGCTTGTATGAGAAAATCATATTGTGTTTGTGTAATTCTGTTTTGCTCTAAATACATATCAAGTGTAATTAGTTTTTTGGCACGTTTACGGAATGTAAACGATGGATGATCGGTTATGTTTTTGTTAAATTGCCCTTGAAAACGGCAATTTAACGGTTCATAGTTAGCAGATAATCTATTTTCTATTGTTACATTAACTTCACCAGCAACAGCAGTAATGACACCAATTATAGTTTGATCATCGATTTTGATCCCTGTATCTAATCGGCCTTTACTAAAGGAATCAATCCATAGGCTGTTTCTATTGGTATAAATTTCAACCGTATCATCATCATCAAAATAAGGCAGTATATCTGGCCCTAAAAAGGTTTTTACATAGCTTCTACTCATGTTCTTCTGCAGAAGTAGCTGTATTGATAGCGGCTGCTTCTCTTTCTTTTTGTAAAACAGTAGATCCCATAGCTTCTATTTCTTCTATGGAAGTAGTACCGTCTTTAATTAATGTTGCAATCGTTTCTGCAATACCTACAGCTAGTGCAGCATTTTTTAAATCAAGGCCATACTCTTTAAATTTCTTATTAGAAGCGGTTAATGTTTGTGTTTGTACCTTTTTAAGTTGCGCTTTTTTAGCACGTAATTTTTCTTCTAATTCTTGAATTTGTTTGAGTGTTAATTCCTCTTTTGCTTCTAAACTAGCCATTGTTTGTGGTCTTGCCATGCGTTACCTCCTGGTCTCATCGTCCTAAATCTGTATATTCCATATCAGATGTAGGCTCATTAAATTCTGCTTCTAAAAAATCTGGATTATCTAAAATCAAAGATTCTAGCATATCGCTATGATCCGTTATATCAGAATCGGAATCAGATGTTTCATCTTCTTCTGAGTTAGCGGAATCTTCATCACTATACCATTGTTCTATGAGTGGTAAGAGAAGGCTTGTAAAGGTAGATAAATCCACCTTTGAAATTCCATATACTTTATACACAAGGGCTGCGCCTTCTTCATTCATAGGCTCCCCTTCTTCTCTTAATGTTAAAGCATAGGATTTAACTTTATCTAATGCTTCATCATTTAATAGTGTATGAATTGAAATCGGTTCTGGTTTTGCTTCTTCTATCAATAAATCTCCGTATTCTTCCATGTATTGTTGAATACATAGCGTAAATGGATCTGGAATTTTAGAAGATGTAGCTGCTGCGCCTTCTCTTTCTAAGAACATAGGATCATAGAAATATAAATGATATGGTGTTTTTATCGGTTTTTTACCATTAATAAGGGTAATTTGCCTATTTAGTAAGCCTACTTCTGTAGGCGTTACTAAATCACGGCCCGTATTAATGGATGTTTTGGAATCAGTAAAGAAGGATAACCCCCGTTTCGTATCTTGTATATTTTCTACAGTAGTTTTACCGATTCTTTCTGATAAGAATTTCAGATCTGCAATTTCCTGTGGTTTTAAATAAATGTGATACGAACAGTTATTTAAAATGGAATTTTCTTTACCATATACCCGTTCTATATCGCTTCTACCCTGGAAGATCATCATTAACTGAATACCATAAGACCGCACAGCTGTAATCATGGTTTGTAAAGATTCAATCTTACCAAAGTTAGCGCACTCATCGAGGAGTAATAGAATTTATGCTTGTTAGCATTGTTTCCATCGGCTGTGGCCTTCTTCATCATCATATCTACTAGAAGATTAAATAACGGGGCTACCCGTGTTTGATCTTCTAACGGTAAGACAATATATAATGTGGCTGCTTTGTCTGATCGAATTAAATCTGTAACATGAAAATCACAAGTAGATGTATTATGCGCTAAAATAGGCTCTGCATACGGTGCTAATGGCGTTGTAATTGACGTTACAATACCAGAGAAGGTATTATACGCCAAATCCTTATATTCTAAGAATGTAGTTAATACAGTTGGATGGATATTAGGATATAAACTATTAGCACTCACTCTAGGAGAGATAAAATCTATCTCATCTGGCCCAATATGGTGCATTTCATAGGTGCCATCACTATTTTTTATTGGTATTGATATAGGCAGCATTTTTTCACGTTCAATAATATAAGATAGTGATTCTTGGAACGATTTAATTCGTTTTTTCTCACTTTCCTTTATATTATTAGGATCTTCTACTACCATACCCGCAAAGAAGGTTAATACATCTTTTAGGCTTGTTTCATGATATGGAGAATCGCCTTCTTTCTCTACAGGCCGAGGATGTTTCATATCATGATATTTTAAATAAATAATAACAGCAGATAATAGGCGTTTAGCCGAGTTTACCCAGAATGGATCACCTTTACCCCTAGGTACTAATACTTCTGCTAAATTTGATACATCCTTCATTTCATGCTCTGTACCCCATCGAATCTCTGAAATAGGGTTCCAGCGTACGTTTTGATGATGTAGCACTGTAGGGTTAAATTTCATTACCATTTGGCCTAATACATCTTGTCTATATTTAGAGGTTATATCCCATAATTCGCCTTTTAAATCCGTTACTAAGCAGGATTCACGCCAGCCACCTAATAACGTAGCATTAACAATACCTACACCTTTACCAGCGCCAGTAGGGGCTATCACAGCATAGTGTGTATCTGTTTTACCACGCATTAACCGTCTGATATTAAGCTGGCGCATTAATGTTACAAATTTATGTAACCGCTCTACCTTTTCTTTAGGTGGTTTTTGCCCTAATGCCCTATATTCATCGAAATTACAAATCCATTTATAGATAGTAGTTAGAAATTCTGGTTCTGATACACCGATAATCGGGGAAATAGGAGAATCTCTAAATAAATATAGTTGCTCTAAATAGTTTGTATCAGCCCATTCAGCCGTACCATGTGTATTAGGTTTAGGGTTAATATACTCCCAGAACATAACAACAGCTAGTAAGACGATCGTTACTATACAAGGTGCAATACTTTTTAAGAAAAATAATCGAGTAGCTTTATCTAAATCTGTATCATTTATTAAATCCATCATGATGGATAGATACATAGGCACGTTATATAATTTTGAGCCGAATATAGAAAGAATGTAGCCATCGGGGATGGCTACATTAATATCTGCTAATCGACTAGGGAACATAGCAGCAGCTATGTATAGGCCTATACATAGGCCTATACCATAGAATAGCAGTTTGTTCTTCATAGATTATTCTTCCCAAGGTTGAATGACTACATCTGCATTTAACAAGATATTGAATTGATAGCCAATTCTAATAGTTGTGGTAGATTTAATTTCATCACGATTTTTAGTTGAACTTGTGATATTTTGGATTAAATCTGTAGCAGCGCCCGTCATAGCTTCTTGACCATATGAACGATCGCCAGCATTGTCTGTATTTTTACTAGTTACACCGATTAAGGCACCCGATAAGAGAGCGCCAGACAATGCGCCTTTGAATTTTTGCCAGCTGTGGCCAGAATGTTTATCTTTAACGCCTGCAAAGCCTGTACCTGTAACAGCGCTTTGATCTGGAAGAGCAATCGATGTACCATCTGGTAAAATCATGCGGTAAAAACTAAGGTTAATTCTAGTACCAGAATACCCTTCTGGATGGCCGATTAATTTAGTACCTGCAGGAATCAAAATGTTATTTCCTGTTACGGAATCATAGACATTTTGACGAACAATCGCTATTACATCTGCATTTAGATTATCGCTAGTTACTTGTGTAAGTAGCGTTGCTGGAATCACGGATCCAGCTTGCAGTACATTATCAGATTGAACATATTTTGCAGAAGCTGCATTTGCTACTGTAAAAGGTACTGTGCTAGGCGCTATAATCGCTGTTGCTACAAAAGCTGCTACTGCAGCACGTTTAAGTTGTTTATACACGGTGCTACCCCCTATTGAATCACTTGAATATAACCGCTTTTACCTTGATTAGCTGGTTTATCGTTGTTGCTGCTATTGCTATTAATATTAAATTTGATAGCAGAGGAAGCAGCCGCTTCTTCTGCTGCAGCTGCTTTAGCAGCGGCAGCTTGTGCTTCTTTTGCAGCGTTAGCAGCTGCTGCCGCTGCTGCTTTTGCTTCTTCTGCTGCTACAGGATCAACTGTAGGCGTTTGTACTTTTTGATATGGTACTTCTTGATTTTCTTCGTGTTCTTTTTGTAAACGTTTATTTTGTTCGCCATAATCGGCCTTATTCGTTTCCGATTTAATATCTTTAACTACTTTAGTTTGTGGTTCGTTTACATCATCTTTCTTATCACTTTTAAAGGCAGAATGTAAAAAACCATATAGCATTAACACGATTAAAATAAAGAGTAAGGCAATCATACCTTTTCTGGAACCTAACGATTTTTTCTCTGTAAAATCGTTTTGTTGTTCTTCGTTTTCAATCTCTTCATTTTCTAAATTTTCTTGATTCAATTCCTCTTTGTTTTGTTGTTTTTCGCTCATACTAGCCCCCTATTATAAAGTAGCTTGCGCACGTTGGTTACGAATATCAGATAAAGCGGATTGTAAATCTACCTCTTGTGATTGTGTATTCGTTGGTGCTGCTGTTGATGTATCTACAATAACTTCTTTATCCTCTAATTTAGCATTAACTGCTTTATCTACTGCTTGATCAATGGCATTAATTTTTTGCATTTCAGCAGATGTAAAATTAGGGCGTTCTGCAGATAATTGGATTTTGCGAGGTGTATTGATTTTGCTATCATACGCAGCAGCCATTTCTTGATGTAAATTACCTTGATTTAATACTTTATTCTTTGATTTTTTTGCTTTTACAGGACGTTCAACTACTAAGTAGGCATCCTGTTGATATACGATTTTCCAGGCTTGTGCTACACGGTCAATTTCAAAGTAATTACCTTTGATACGGTAGTTCACAAGTTGTAATTTATCCTTTGGAATCCGTTCATCATAGTAATAAATCGTAGGTAGATTGTTTTTATTCTCCTTGTTTATTTTGATGTATGTTTTGGTGCCATCATCAAACATAAATTGCGGTTGTTCAAATTCATAAACATTATGATTTTGTTTGATCTTATAACCAGTTAATGCTGTTCTAGCATTTTCTTCGGCTTTCATAATGGCGTTTATACGTTGTTCTTCACGTTCCCATGCTGCTTTAACGCCTTTTACGCTATCTGGTGTAGTATCTGGATAAATATAATCCACATAATATTCTGGGTGATCACCAGTTGTTAATAAGTAACGATAACTACGTTCATTCGTTGTAATGATCATATTCGTTCTAATATTTGTTGTAGTTGGTTTTACGTACACATGAGGGGTACCTGCTACGTCTACAACTTCAACTTGCCAACGGCTAGTATCACCTGCAGAAATACTTTCTACAGATTCACCTTCACGTAATTTAATGTCAGTTAGTACTAATGGTTTTAGTACTAATTCGATTTGTTGATTATCGCTGTACATATAACTATGGCGAATTCCTGTAATGTTATCTGGATCCCATACAGTACCATCTTCTGCGAAGGCAAAGCCTGTTGTCATAATTGAAATTACAGCCGCTAATGCTAATGCTTTAGATTTCATTTTCATTGTTGTAATACCCTTTCTAAATCTCCTAACACAACAAATTATTTATTTTCTTCACTGACTGAAAAGTCAGTAACAAATAAGCCTAAAGGATTATTCACAATATCTTGTTCATTTGTTAATGCAGACGGATTCACAGTAATTGAGAAATTACCTGTATATGTTTTCTCAATTTGTTTTCTAGTTACATTATCAAATGTCTTTGTACGCCAACGTGCGATATACACATTATCGCTACCAGATTGTTTGTTAATAGATATGATTTCAACGCTAATTGCCTTCTTGCCAATATCTTCAACTTTTTTATCTAATTTTTCAGATTGTAATTTTTCAGTCGCTTGGCCATCTACAAAATAAGATAATTCTGTTAAGTTATTTTGCAGAATAACTGGGTCAATCGGTAAAGAAGCATAATTCGTTATAAACTTTTTAAGGAAATATTTAATTTCTCCTTCTTTTGGTTCATATTTAATCTCATTAAGTACCCCTACGCCTTTAAACTCCCCACTATCTGATACAGATACAATATAAGGAATGTATTTCACACTAAAGGCGGCGTACACAATACCGATTGTTAATAATAAAGATGTAGCTGCTAAAAAGGCTGTTATCCCTCTCCATCGGTTCCGTTCTTTGATAATATCAAGGTAAATCAAGGCAAATGTTTTGGGTTCTGCTTCGTATCTCTCTTTTACTGTTTTGTTGTCATTCATACCGTTCTCCTATTTAACGTTAATTTTAGCTAAATTATATATAAAGTTTCTGAATTTGTAAATAGACTTTTTGCGAAATTTTGTATATAATGATTGTAGAATAGTTTTAATTTGAATCTAAGTATTAAAAATCAACTGTACAGCCAACCAAAATAAAAAAGTCAGCTTCATACCTATTACTGATTCTCTACATCAGAAAAATAAGGCAGCGAAGCTGACTTCTAAAATCATGCCAATGCTCATTTACACATTTCGTTTTTTCTAAACGAAATAAATGAGGTTTAAGCCAGATGAAATCTGGCTTAAACGGGCAACCTACGGTTGCAAAAAGGAGTACCCATTTCATGGCTACATTTTACTATGAAATGTCCATCGGTAACGCTGGCCATTCATTAGCAAAATTTGAATACATAACACGCACTGGCAAGTATCAATATTCTGCCAGTGGTGAAATAAAAGAAGATCTTGTCTACAAAGAATCTTCTAATATGCCATCCTGGGCTTCTGGCAAAACGGATGGCGGATATGATATGCAGACAGCTACATTCTGGAATGAAGCCGATTTAAGTAATGAAAAACGCCCATTCCGTGAAATAAAACTAGCTTTACCAAATGAGTTTTCTCATGAAGAAAATATTGCTATTATGCAGCAATATATGAAAACTCATTTTAAAGACTATCCATATACAATGGTAATCCATGATAAAGAAGCTACCTTAACAGAAGGAGAACGCAATATCCATGCGCATATTATGTTCTCTGAACGTAAAATTGATTTAACAAGGAACGAACCAGATCGCCAATCCTACTTTAAACGTGCTTCTGTAAAAAAAGATGGCACTAAAACTGGCGGTTATATAAAATCAAGAGATTTTATATCAAAAGATAAACTCATTGAGTTACGGAAAAATTGGGAATTTATCCTAAACGAAGAATATAGAAAACGTGGTATGAATGAACGTGTTTCTTGTGAAAAATTAGAAGTACAGCGAGCAGAAGCATTAGCAAATAAAGATTTTCTACGTGCTGCCGAATTAGATCGACCAGCACAAAAGAAAATGAATCCAAGTACTGTATATAAAAACGCACAAACCATCAAATCTTTCAAACAGTATCTATTTGAAAATAAATTTGATGAAGCACAGTTTTTAATTGATATAACAAATGATGATTCTGTTAAATCGTATTTGTTATGCCATCAGTACATGGATTTAAAAAAGCGTATCGCCCGTGAACGCTTTTTATCTAAAGAGGATCTAAAAACAGTAGAAAAAGCGGAAGCGTTACAATCTACGCTTTCTACTAAGTTACAAGAAGCAAAATCCTTTAATCGTAAAGTAGGCACTACTGCTGCAGATGGGGATTCTATCCATGATCGTATTAAACGATTGGAAGAACGCTCTAAACGCATAGAAGCAGAAATAGCACAAATTAATTCAAGAGTACTTACACAATCTGAATTAATTAAACGCTATAAAAACAACAAGCTACGAAACGAATTTATAAAGCACGTTTATTACGTAATAAACGACATATTACCATTAAACCTAGTCGTATAACATCGGTTCCAGTTCGTACACAACGTTTACAAACTAATATTAGTAAAGAAGCCTTAATACATAACTTGTATAAACAGCGTTATGTATTTAATAAGGCAACCTTTGATAGTACGTGCAATTCAATTATGAATCGCATTACAAAAGGTGAATATCGTAAACAGATTGAGCGCTTACGCAGCTTAACGGCTAAGTACAATACGTTTAAAGATCCTTCTGTTCTATCTGATATGAAACAGACAGAACGCTGGTTATCACAAAAGAAAGAATACCTATTACCTAAAATTCAAAAACAAGCTGCTGTTGAATTAGATAGTATGAAACGCAGCGTACAACGAATTGATCGTAATTTAGAGGTATTAACCAGTAGTGATAAATCGCTTTATAAAGCGTATAAGGAAGTTACAAGAGCAGATAAGACACCTAAGTATAAAGAAGCTGTCTTACGCTCCTACAGCTTACATCCAAACGATATAAGCAGATTACATAAACTGCAGAACCGTTTAGAATCTTTCACTAACAAAATAGATTCTATGAAAGCTGTACGATCGGTTGAAACAACCGCCCGTAAAGTGGATCGTTTAGAAAAATTACAAACTAACATTTCTAAGAAAATTCAAACGATCGATACATCAGCACCTATAGATAAAGTAGGTACCATTACTAAGCATGATGTGTTTGAAGCCATTAAGCAGCGGAAGGCAGATATTCTAACCGAATTGCGCCCACTTCGCCAAGAATATGTTAAATACAGCAATAAAAATGTTACATATCAATCTACACTTAATTCTGTAATGAATCGCATAACTAAAGGCGAATACAAACGTAATATTGAAGTGTTACGCAGCTTAAAACAAAAACAATCCCTTGCCTTTAAAGAGCAAGAAAAGGCCCGTTTTGCTGGTAACACATCTGATATGAACCGTTATTCTGCAGAATCGGCAGCGTATACAAAAGAAATGCAAAAAGTGGAAGCCTGGTTACAATCCACTTATGCTAAACTCAATACGCCAACCATTCAGCAGCAAGCTATGAGGGAATATGAATCGATTCAACAACGGAATCAATCTGTATCACAACAGATTAATCAGTTAGAAACTGATTATAAATACCTTGATACGTTAAAGAATAAGCTATATCACTATGGAAATAGTAATAAAAACACTAATAACCAGGCTTCTGGTATGGTGAAACAATTCTTGAATCGTGGTACCCCACAATCAAGAATTGGCGGCTTATTAAAGCGTTTACATAATTTAAGTAATAGGGCTACTGCTAATGATCATGCTTTAACAGCACATATCAAATTTACAAAAGATAAGCCTAAATGGAGAGAGAGGAATATTGAAGATGGAATTGAAATCTAAACTTGTAATTACTGTATTAACTGGCACACTAGCTATTTCTGGTATAGCTAGTACACAGGCCAATGGCCCACTTAATAATATGATTCGCCACGCAGCGTTGAAGTATAATGTTGATCCAGTATTATTAACTAGCTTAATCGGACAGGAAAGCAGCTTTAATCAAAATGCGGTATCTCCTGCAGGGGCTGTTGGTTATGGCCAACTTATGCCAGATACAGCAGCAGAATTGGGTGTAAATCCTTATGATCCAGAACAAAATATAGATGGATCTGCCCGCTATTTACGCCAAATGTTAGATTCTAACGGCGGAAATGTAAAACTAGCACTAGCAGCCTATAATGCTGGACAAGGTGCTGTAAATCAATATGGCGGTATTCCACCATATGAAGAAACACAAGACTATGTATCTTCTGTAATGAGCGGTTATAGAGATAATTTAGCAACAGAAGGGGCTTTACCTACTACCCCACCTGATGCTAGACCATCTAAACCAAAACAAGGCGTAAAAAAACGTGTAGTAGTGTATCATCCATCAGCACATACACAACCTACTACACAGAAAAAAGCAAATTCAAATGTATTCTTATATAAAAAATGAGGTGTAATACATGAATTTATACATTACAGAAAAGCCTAGTGTAGCTAGAATTATTAAGGATTATCTTAATAATTCTGGTGCTAACTTTACATCAACCGCCACTAATAAAGAAACAGATTCCCCTTTTTTCTTTGATTCTAATGGTAATTGTATCGCCTGGTGCGCTG
>BNJU01005502.1_pt1 | contig 33347 bp, 23 predicted proteins | sample 8539281 | NCBI WGS metagenome assembly BNJU01 (sample SAMD00202456, study PRJDB9452) | human saliva metagenome | isolation source: human saliva | place: Japan
TGCGGATCCGGAACAGATATATGATCAGCTTAAAAACGGATTATAATGACTCACTCAAAAACGATAATATGAAAATGTAGCTTTATCTGAATGTATTATTACACATCGTCTATATTTGACTATTCAAAAGGTTCAACGGTGCAATGATGAAAAAATTAGCAGAAGAAAGAATGAAAGGGAGGGGATTACATGAGTGAAGTGGAGGGATTACATGAGCAAAAATTCGATTTGACACCGCAGAATTTAATAGTAAAGTTATTTAAAAATAGCCAAAACTGAAAGTATTGATAAATGTTCAACAGGAGTGGCGCGTTGTTGGCAACATGAGAGCGGAGGCAACATCGTGAGAAAACAAATACCCGCAGATTTACCGTATCGCTTTACCGACATACGCACAAGCGAATTGCACAGTGCATTTTCTTCCCCAGGCAGCCAAACCTGCCACCAGCATATAGGCTTTCTCGACATCAAGAAGAAACACCTTTCTACAAAACTGGATAATATCGGATTATATCCGATATTATCAGTTTGTTTTGTCACGTCCGTAACGGATCAACAATGGCACGCTGGTCCCTGAATCTACCGTATCAATTCTTCGCCTGTCCGGTGTTACTGCTGCCACCATACTTGTGTCGGTCGTCTTAGAAGGAAAGATGTCCATTTGAAAGCTAACTTGACGGGTGTCATTCTAAATAAGCTCCCATGTCCCGGCAGTTGCCCTTCAGAAATCCAGTCTTGCCAGCAACGGTACTCAATCGAAGAAGTACGCAAGCTATGCCATGACTGATTGTAAATGGATCATCCTGAGGGAATCAAGGAAGAAATTGATCATCGAATACAGCTCATGGACATTGCACCAGAAGCACAAAAACACTCAGCATTTACGCCTGATATACTGATTTTGAACGCACCAATTGCAAACCTGCCTTGCACCATGTCCCTCTCAGTTTGCTTCATGACTTCTTTGTCGTTCAATTTGGATATTTTTTCTGAAAGACCATTGTTTTAGACCTGGTTTGTACCCGGGGCATCTGATAACGAGGTACCTCTCATATTTGTGCTGCTGTCTCTTCTCCTCAACCATCTTCTTCGCTAAGTTCCAACCATATTAAAGCCTGGAACAAACTCTGGGTACAACACCGAAGGTAACAAGCTGCCTGTGTCCAAACTATAACAGTTTCTTGAGTTTCAAGCCCTTACGATGTTAAAAGTAGGGTCACCAAAACATAGTACAGAGGAAGCCCCAGTTGCCAGAAATGAGAACAAGCTGAGGAACTCCCTAGAACACACCACCATCTATAAAAACTGACTTTTCAAATTGGTTAAACAGAACTCAAGATTATTTACTTTTCGATGTCCATAATAGATAAATTGTATGTCATCACATGGCCTTTTCCTGCGTAGCTGACTGAAAGAATACAGAACATCCTGCCCATCACCATCAGCGATTCAAACTGCAGAAACTGAAATCTCTGCTTCATTCGGACTGTCTGATCTCTAAATGTCTTCATAGTCCTTCGCTCATGACGTTCTTTCAAGCTCTAAAGATCAAACAGAACTTATAGTACCTGCCCAAATAGCACCAGATACTTTTGTTCTCAATCCTTCGCCATGTTGTTTAGTACCCCCAACCGTGAGTACAGGGCGCGAGACACGGAATAGTGGGGGAAGAATACACCTCGCAACTGGCAGGCATACAGTTTTACATTTGTGGTGGAAAGAGCGGAACACCCAACCCTGAGTAGCGCAATATCATATTTTTTACCTTGATAAAAAAGACACAACACCTCAACCCTATAAAAGTGTAATATTTATTTTTACCTTTGAGGAAAAAAGAATAGAACACTTTAAAACCCTATACAGGGCAAAGTTATATTATCAATATTTGTACATTGCAGGCATGATCACCGTGAAATGATACTTTTCCGTTGTTACCTCCCATACCGGCACCGGTGCGAGCTACTTGAATTTCATCATTCCTACTTTATCGTGGTAAATGCAGGTTTTACTGGCGTTTGGTAAATGATGAGCAATGGCACCAGCCTGCGTTTCAAACTCTTTCCGTCCAAAATAGATAACCCCGTCAAGCTGCAACTTGACGGGTTTTTCAGCAGACGGTTTCACATCATTCCCGCCTGCCGCGAGTAACACTGTTACCGCTTTGCCCATCGCGATTCTGTCAGCGTATCCGTTTCACAAACAAAAACCACCACTGTTTTGGCAATTAGTAAACTGTAAATATATTGCTATAATCAATATAAGAAATAAGATAGACAATAAATTATATTTATACGCACCACACCTTCAAAACCCTTTTTCAAGGGTTTAGAGGTTTTCGCTGTGAGCGAAGTGGTGTTCGCATAAGCGGTAACAGGCAAAAATAGTGCACCCAAAAATATAAACAGTCAACATATAAATATATATAAACATAAGTTATTTGGCAATAGACTAACTTATAAATATTGTTTACAATAAAATATATTTTAGTATAATATATAAAGAACTAAAAACGGCGCACGCAGCGACAGGTGAAAATGCGTATTATCAATGATTGCGAATCAGAAAGGCGGCGTTACAAACAACGACCGCGCTAAACATGGCAAGGACTAAAGAGGAGAGGAAAGTCCTCATTTTATCTGACGCGTGGTGACTTACCGACAGCGGGAGGAGCTCCCCAGACCTCACACTTTCCGACGCCATCCAGCACGGGACGTGGCGGCAGCATGGGAAGAAAACGCATCGTACCGACGAGAAGCGGGCTTTGACCTCGGCTTCGACGCTGAACTTGCTGCGCTGGAACAGAAAAGTTATACGCTTCTCTGCGCGTCTCGCCCTATGATTTCATCGTCATAGATCGCCTGCCCGAACATGTGGAGGAATACCTCAGAGTGTTGCGCCCGTCCGATGAATCATCGACGACCGCCGATTGCTGGTCGAAAATCTGTGTTAGTATACCAAAATCCGTAATATTTGGGCAGAGGAGTATACGAAAAATCAAAATAGCGGGAGAATTGATAACGCCACAATGCGTGAACACGCAAGCCGCCAGCTTTTTTGAGGACTGAAAACCTATCGACAGTCATAGTACTAAATTATATAATACAATCATTCGGGAAAACATGTGAAAGAAAGCCAGCCACGAGAAGATATTAATTTGGCGATATGCGGGAAATGTCAAGAGATTATTCCGCTTTTTGTGCGTGAATACCTCACCAGTGAAGAGCGGTGCGGAAGATATGGGTTTAGAGAGATAATCAAACCTGATCGAGGAGATCAAACGGTAGTCGAGATTGCTGCTGCTGAATTTCGTACCGCAGAGCGAGAAAGAATGAGAAACCGTTTCAACTCCAAAGAACGGTAGCGCCGTATAGTTAAAGAGAACAACAGACTGACGCAGAATCCAATACAGAGAAGGCACCAGTTTCAGCCGATAAGTGCCAATACATCATAACAGCACCCAGATGATAAAAAGCTGAAAACTTTTGAATTGAATTTATCCGAACCGTTCAGATACAACATCGTGTAACCATTGTGGAATGGAAAAGAACGTATTATTATTTCTTTATCGTTGCGCCTTTGTGCTTGGACAAATCGCTCATCCAGCGATGGTTTGCATTGTGATGAATTCAGCGCCAAACGTATTATGTGGAATATTGAATATGCAACCACATGTAAACTTTGGTAATAAAAAGTTGCGAAATATGACAACCAACGTACCACGAAATATTGAAGACCTGAAAAAGCAAGAAGAAAAGTCAAAAGACATCCTCGATCGAAACGCCCCACGCCCAAGAGGGTTCTGCGAGCCAAATGCCCCAATAATACTTTACGGTTTCGCACCAGATCGTCTGCATGTCTGCCCAATGGCCTGGAGGCTAAGATGTTGAGCGAGAAAATAACTGAGTTTTGTTTGCCAGGTTGACCTTTCTGCCTTGGCCACCAGTGCACTGAGACCCGTCCAAGACGATCAAACAGATCAAACATCTGCAAGATCGCTGAACTCGTGGCTGAAAACACTGTTGCCTGCATGAGGTGGGTGTGCCCCACTTAGAGGGGCAAACAGCTACGAGGAAGCCAGTCAGAAGAGGATTGGCCCATAAATACGGAGAGATTTTACTCTTAGCGTTGGGGCAAAGCTGTTTTAAAATGGAGTTGTTTATTAGTATGGGGTGCAGAATTCCCCATACTTCAATTATGCCAAGATATAAAATGAGGTGTTCGAAGACTTATTATTACTGATTTATGTACTACGGTTCTACTTTTTTTGATGATACTTGTCCTAATTTCTTAGGACTTTGGACCAGAGGGAATTATGATTTTGGACCATTATGACAGGGAGAATAAGAATGAACGAAATATACAGAGTACCCACAGAAAAGGTTAAGGTCGTCGGCACAGAAACCTTATATTAAATAAAGACAGAATTACAGAAATGCAGTGTAATTGATATCGAGGAACGCGGATGCCAATTTTCATAGCTCTGGCTTGGGGCACACTCCAGTCGATAGACCCTATTGGAAACCAGGAAAACACGCTTATATTCTGGATTTGATCATCTGGACAGCAATAACCTTTGATTATGAATACAGCGGGCAAATCGCAGATAAGACGGTACAGTACGAGAACGATACCACCAGCGCCAGCGTTCTAATTGACAGTACTCTCCTGACAATGCGACAAGCCGGGCGTTTATCGTCAACCCAGACGCAGCATCTCAAGGGCGGAAAGAACGCAAGAATGAACGTGCTGATCCAATATCGCGACGCAGCAGCCGAGGAGAACGGCTCGAACGATTCCGCAGCAGTCATTGAAATGCCACAAAGAACATCTTGAAGGTTGGGGCATCGACCTTCTTTGGAGAGGTATCGTAAGACCTGCATTTAAGCAGGCAAATGCCGTCTCGTATCCAGAGTCTCGCTCGCCGTGAGAGTATGTCAAGGAAGCACGAAAAGGGCGCATGAGATGAAAGCCGCCTCGATCTGAGCAGATGGGGCGGCTCTATCTGTTCAACGAATTATCTCTTATACGCTTCAATTCTATCTTTTTCCTTTTCATTTTCGTCATGAATGAGGGATAGAATGAATTGTGTTTGATTCATGCCTTTTAGTCGGCTGATGATTTTTAGGTTCTCTATGACCGATACGGGCAAAGAAAAGGAAACATGCTTTGTCTGCTCGTCGTACTTCCTCGGCTGTCCCATCTTAGACGGTCGAATGGTCGCGACTTCCTCCGCTTTTTCCTCTGCACGGGCTGTTCCTGCTGCAGGTTCTTCCGTTATGCCTCGCGCCTTTACTTCCTGCTCGGTCGCTCTTCGGCTGTTTTTCTGCGGCAGGTGCTGCTTCCGGCAGGTTCTTACCGTCTTTTGTGGTCGCCTTTTCCTCGGCTTCCTCGTCGCTTTCGGGCTCTCTCCTGCGGCGGCTCTTTCTCTGTCAAGTCTCTTTCGCTCGGTCTGCCGTCTGCGCTTCTTCTCGGACGATGCTTAGCTTCGTCTGTCCTCTCCGCCTCAGTCTCTCTATAAAGCACGCTCCACGACATCGGCGGCGCGGTCGCTCTGCTGGTCGCTGTGCTGCTGATTGTCTTCTTCGGCATTCTCATTCCTCCTATTTCGCGCGTCTTGCCTGGTGAGGTATTCTTACGGCCGTGCGGAATAATCTGCTGACGGCTTGTTCCTGCGCCGTCATAGGTGAAAGACTATCTTCTCAGGCAAGCTGGCTTTCTTTCCACAACGACACTTTCCTGAATGATTAGTATATATAATTTAGTGCCTATATTTGTCGATAGGTTTTTCAAGTCCTCAAAAAGCTGGCGGCTTATGACCGTTCGCGCATTGTGGCGCGTTATCAGTATGCCCGCTATTTTGATTTTCGCGTGCTCCTCCTCCTGCAAGTATTCCACGGATTTTGATATGCCTAGCACGGATTTATAGGCGTAATAATCGGCGGTCGTCGGTATGATAAGTTCATCGGACGAACGCAACGCCGCGAGGGTATTTCCTCCCATGTTCGGCGGGCAGTCTATGACGATGAAATCATAGGGCAGACGCGCAAGGGAAAGCGTATAGCTTTTCTGTTCCAGCGCGGCAAGTTCCAGCGTCGAGGGAATGAGGTCAAGCCCGCTTCTCGTCGGTACGATGGTTTTCTTCACATCTGCGCCGCTCCCGTCCTGCTGGATAACGTCGGAAAGTGTGAGGTCTGCGCGGGCTTTCGCTCCTGCGCTGTCGGTGAGGTCGCCTTGCGCGTCCAGATCGACAATGAGGACGCTTTTCCTCTCCCTCTTTAGTCCGCTTGCCATGTTTAGCGCGGTCGTTGTTTTGGCAACGCCGCCTTTCTGGTTCGCAATCGTGATAATACGCATTTTTTCACCTGTCCTTTCGTGCGCCGTTTTTAGTTCTTTATATATTATACTAAAATATATTTTTATTGTAAACAATATTTATATAAGTTAGTCTATTATATAAAATATTAACTTATGTTTATATATATTTATATATTTGACTAATTTATATTTTACAGATTGCACTATTTTACATATAAATACCGCTTATGCGGGCGCAAGTTTATTTTCTCCGCTCCACGGCGAAAACCCTCTAAACCCTTGAAAATAAAGGGTTTTTGAAGGTGTGAATTTTTGCATTATAAATATAATTTATTGAAAATACTATCTTATTTCTTATATTAAATTATATAACTTATTATATTTACAGTTTTTACTAATTTATACAAAACGGTGGTGGTTTTTTTGTTTTGGCAAAAAGAACGGATACTTGCTGACAGAATCGCGAATGCAGAGCTTGAAAGCGATGCTCAGATGTGTTATACTTGAAATAAGGCAGGAATGATGTGAAACCAATCTGCACAGAAAAACCCCCGTCAAGTTGCAGCTTGACGGGGGTCCTCTTATTTTGGACACGGAAAGAGTTTAAGAAACCGTAGGCTAGTTGCCATTACTTTCTATCTAACCATTTGCAAACATAGTAGGCTACTACATTTGCCACGATAGAAAGTAGGAATGATGTGAGAATCTCCAATCGGCACACCTCCTTTCGGTGCCGGTATAGGAGGTGGCAACGAGAAAAGTATATCATTTTCTGATGGATCATGCTATACTACAGAAAATGTACAAAAAAATATATTGATAATATAACGCCCTGTATAGGGGTTTTAGGGGTGTTCTATTCTTTTTCCTCAAAAGGTAAAAAAAAATGTATTGATAATATAACGCCCTATATAGGGGTTAGGGGGTGTTCTATTCTTTTTCCTCAAAAGGTAAAAAAAAATGTATTGATAATATAACGCCCTATATAGGGGTTAGGGGGTGTTCTATTCTTCTACCCCAAAATGTAAAAAAACTGTATTGATAATATAACGCCCTGTATAGGGGTTAGGGGGTGTTCTATTCTTCTACCCCAAAATGTAAAAAAACTGTATTGATAATATAACGCCCTGTATAGGGGTTAGGGGGTGTAACTGTGGCGAGGAAAGTGACGAAGAAGAAGGTTCAAGTTCGTGAGTATCTTGAAGGTGTATGTCATTTAGAGCAGGTGTCCTATCGGGAGTTCTATCGTGCGATCTTTCCTGTTGGAGAGCTTGAAGAACGTCATGAGAGGCGAGAGGACTATGAAGATGGGAAGTACACAGGAATCATCGTTGAAGTCACGAATGAGAAGCAAGAGGATGGCAAGGCTAAGGTTCTGCGTCACACTGTTACCGATGATTTAGATAAACTTGATGAGGTGACGGGACGGGATAATTTCTGTTTATTCGCGCCGATCAGCTACGCAGGGAAGAGCCGGCATAGCGATAATGCTCGTTTTATCTATGCGATTGCCATTGATATGGACGGCATCGAAAAAGTAAATAATCTTGAGGTTCTGTTTAACCAGATTGAAAAGAATCAGTTTTTTATAGATGGTGGTGTGTTCTGGGGAGTTCCTCGGCCAACATTTCTCGTTTCTAGCGGCACAGGGCTTCACCTGTACTATGTTTTGGACGAGCCTATACCGCTGTACCCCAACATCGTAAAGGAGCTTGAGAAGCTCAAGAAACGCATTACATGGCAGATTTGGACACAGGGAGCGACGGAACTGTCGGATGATGTGCAGTATGAGAGTTTGTTTCAGGGCTTCCGTATGGTTGGAACAGCGGCGAAGAAGGATAAGACGAAGAAGGGAACAAGGGCAACAGCATACAAATATGGCGAGAAGGTAACACTCGATTATCTGAATGAAAGTGTCCCCGAGGAGTACAGAGCAGATCTCGGCAGGAAACTCAGTAAATTAACACTGGAAGAAGCGAGGAAGAAATATCCAGAGTGGTACGACAAGAGAATCGTGAAGCAAACGCCAAGAGGGACATGGATATGCAAGCGGGATTTGTATGATTGGTGGTTGCGTAGAATCAGGGAGGTACAACAAGGGCATCGATACTGGAGTGTTTTTGTGCTTGCTATCTATGCGAAAAAGTGCGCAATCCCGTATGAGGAGCTTGTGTCTGATGCGATTGATCTGATTCCTTTCCTTGATTCACTCGGAAAGGATGATCCATTTACCAAATCGGATGTGATGAAAGCCGTAGAAGCTTATAACGATAGCTATATGACCTATCCGATTGATGCCGTTATGACGAGGACTGGGATTTCTATTCAGAGGAACAAGCGGAACGGGAGGACGCGGGAGAAGCATTTGGAACGAGCGCGGGCAGTCCAAGAGATTGACTTTCCAGATGGACAATGGCGCAATAAAGACGGGCGACCGACGGCGCAAGCGAAAGTGATGGAGTGGCGGCAGCAACACCCAGACAGACGAAAGATTGACTGCGAACGTGAGACAGGACTCAGCCGACCAACGGTGTTGAAGTGGTGGAACATGCATTGACAAGAAACAAAAAAAACTGATAATATCGGATATATCCGATATTATCAGTTTTTTTGTTGAGGAAGGGTGTTTTTATGGCAAAGATGTCGAAGAAGAAGAAATATATGGCGTATATCCTGCATGCAGATGACGAGTTTGGCTATACGCAGAAGAAAATCAGTCGCACTAATGGATGTTTCCCAATCAACAATATCCAGTCAGTCAAAGAAATACGATATGGGCTGAAATCTATATGAATCATTGTTTTTCTCTATGATATTTTATATCACTCTCATACTTTTATAAAGCTGTTCTTTCTCTGCTCCACTAATTCCCAATTCATTATAATTTATATCATAAATACTTTCAGTTTTGGCTATTTTATAATGCTTTTTACTATTAATTCTACTTGTTGTCAAATCAAAATTTTTACTCATGTAATCCCTCCTTTACTCATATAATCCCCTCCCTTTTTCATTATTTCTTCTGCTAATTTTTATAATCATTTGTACCGTTAGACCTTTTTGAATAGTCAAATATAGACTGATGTGTAATAATACATTCAGATAAAGCTACATTTTTCCTTATTATCGTTTTTAACAGGTAGTCATTATAATCCGTTTTAAGCTGATCATATATCTGTTCGGATAAAGAGTCTTCTCTTGCCTTGTTAATATTACTCAGTATATCCTTGCCTAATTCATTTGTATATTCCATAGTTGCATCCAATCCGTACAGCTCAATTATACCAGGAAAGCACAATCGAATACACTACTAGTTGCATAAATAGAAGATATTGTATAAGCATTAAATGCAGGTGCGGTATCAATTATTACAACATCATAATAATTAGATAATGTTTTCTAAAAATCATTTAAACGCTGATAATAATAACACCCTGACTCTTCAGCATTTCCTATCAGATTCAGCGTCTAAGCCTGCACTTAATAAATGAAAATTTTCGTTTATTACTTCAGGCTTAAATGTATTAACCTGTTCAATAAATAATCGCCCAATGACGATTGTAACTGATTTACGTTTAATCCAATTATAGATGTTAAATTTAATTGAGGGTCAGTATCAATAACTAATGTCTTCAACTGCAAAAATAATATGCCAAATTAAATACAGTTGTAGTCTTACCGCAACCACCTTTTATTATTTACAATTGCAATTTTCTTCATAAAAATCATCTCACTCTCTTAATTATACTATATGTTATCATTTTTGATATTTGTTTACAACGTTTGGGAATTTCTCATTAAAGAAAAATATTCTTTTAAATTTGACAACGATATTAAACTTTGATATAATTTTATATGTATATTTTTTTACAAGGAGGTAATTTTATGAACAGAAAATTAACACTATTGTTGGTTCAATTGGAGCATTTATTGGGGTTTTTGTGTTTATAACTTATATTCCTCAAATTATTGCTAATTTAGGAGGAGAAAAAGCTCAACCTTGGCAGCCTCTTACAGCTTCGATTTCTTGTCTAATTTGGGTTATTTACGGATGGACTAAAGAACCTAAAAAAGATGTTATTCTTATCGTTCCAAATTTAGCTGGTGTAATATTAGGATTTTTAACTTTTATTACAGCTTTTATAAATTTTTATTTATAAAGATTCTGAATTGTTATTGAAATAATTGTATGGAAAATATGTTAAGGAATATCTGATGAAATGGGTACGCTTTCGAGAAGAGCAGAAGAAATGAAAACACCATATGAAGTGATTGAGAAGAAAGAAGTTCTGCATGAATGCTTTGCTCAGTTACTGGCTGACAGCAGTCATCTTCGGCAGAGATTAGCGATTGATCGTGACGATGCCACACATCCTCTGAACATATTCCGAGAACGGATCTTACGAATATTTCATGACATTTTCACGGTGCAGTACCAAACGGAAGCCGATATGCAAAAGCTACTAGAACAGCTCCAATATGCTCGTTCCTCTTTGCAGCAACTGAAAGAAAAAAGTGTGAAAAAAAAACATTCACTCATAACAAAAATAGCAAAAGCCTTCTTGTCTAGGGATGAAATTTCCCTAGACAAGAAGGCTTTTGCCGTGGGGAGTGTCTTCTCACTCTAAACGTTTCCTTGCGTGTCAACTTTTTCTACTTGTAATCGACGGAGATTTTCAATTCCTCCTGCTTCCACTGCTATTTTCTTTAAGTAGTTATCCATTTTTACAAAACGAAACCGTGGTAATACTTTAAGGATTGAAATGCTTTCTTCTGATAATTGTCCTTCGATAAAACCTCCTAATTCTATGAGACGTTTCGTCCGTGCCTTTCGTTCTTTTTCGCTCTCTTTTGCCTTATTTTCTTTAATCCTTGCTTGAAGACGTTTAATCGTTTGTTCATCTCTTAAGATTTGCTCTTCACGTGAAAGTCCCATATATTTCCCTCCTCGTATATATTTATTTATCATATCATATCTTGATCTTTAATGTCAATAATGCTATTCTAGTCTAAATAATTCCCTTTGATTTATCAAAGGGCGCACTTATAGACGGGCGAAGCCCATCTATGTAAATACGCTCTCCGAGGGAGAATGGATAAACGAGGTAATAATATGGCAATCTATCATTTATCTGTATCAAATGTCAGCAGAGCTAAAGGCTCTACTTCGTGTGCTACACTCGCTTATATAAGCGGTGAAAAAATACACGACTCCCGCACTGGAAAAACATATTCTTATAGCCGTCGTGAGAGAGTTCTTGTTGTCGGAACAATTCTCCCTGCTTCTGCACCTTTGGAATACACAAATGCAGAAACACTATGGAATGCTGTCGAAAATTACGAAACAGCAGACAATGCAAGAACAGCGAAGAAAATACAAATTGCACTACCAAGAGAGCTAGAACTATCAGAGCAGAAGACTGTTATAGAAGAATATATACGCGGCACTCTTGCACAAGAGGGCTATTGCACAACATATGCCATCCACGATGGAGGAATACAAGGGAATCCACATGCCCATATATTGGTTAGCAATCGCCCACTTAACAAGAGAGGAAAATGGATGATCAAGAACAGAAAGGACTACATAAGGGACGAGAACGGAAACAAAATTCCCGTCATTGATGAAACAACGGGAAAGCAGAAAGTCCGCATCCGTACTGGGAAGGGAGTAGAAAAGATCTGGAAACGTGTCACAGTTGAGCAAAACAAACTAGACAGTAAAGAATTTCTGCTCTATCTCCGCAAAGCATGGGCAGACGTGGTAAATTACTATCTTGATCCATCCGAACAAATCGACCACCGTAGTAACGTTGCACGAGGCATCGAGGATATACCAACTATACATGAAGGATATGCTGCTCGGGCTATTGAAAAAAGAGGAGGCATTGCGGAACGGTGTGAAATCAATCGGGAAATCAGGAGAGAGAACACGGATCGCAGGCAAGCGCAGGTGGAAATTGCCGAACGGCAAGCCAACATAGAACGGTTACAAAAGGAGGAACGTGAAGATGACCAAATTAGAGCAGACATTACAAGAAGAAAACGAAAACTTATGTCAACAGGTTGGACAACTTCAAACGCAGCTATCGACAATGACTGCCAGAGAGAAGACAATCAAACCGCTGATCGAGGAGATCAAACGGCAGGAACGAGAGATTACGTCGCTGAACTCCTCGCGTACCGCAGAGCGGAGAAAGAACGAGAAACTGCTCGAACTCTCAAAGAACGAGAGGATGCTGAAAAGCGAAAACGAGAAGCTGAAAAACGAGAACAACAGACTCGACGCAGAACTAATACAGGAGAAGAAAAATCTAAAGGCTTCAGTCGATAAGTACAACACGATCATAAATATGTTCCCAGATGATAAAAAAGTCGAAAAACTTCTTTTTGAATTCGAATCTCTATCCGAAACTGTTCAGGATGTACAACATCGTGTAAATCACATTTCGTGGAATTGGAAAGAACGTATTATTATTTCTTTTTTTATCGTTGTTTTCTTTGTGCTTGGACAAATCGTCATCCAGCGATGGTTTACACCAGATACAGACTACGCCAAACGTATTATGTGGAATATTGAATATGGTAAACCACATGTAAACTTCTTTGAAGACGAAAAAGAAGCTAAAGAAAAATATGACAACCAACGTCACTACGAAATATTAGAAGACCTGAAAAAAAAGCAAGAAAAGTAAAAGTCGGGGGCACATCCCCCGATCGGAACGCTCTGCTGCTCCAGATAAGTTCTGCGGCGCTAACGCGCCCCCCTAGCTGAGAGGGAAGACGATGGCTTTCGTACCTGAAGGGCATGATCACGCGCTCCAGCCGCGCGCATGTTGCGTCCGGTCTTCGTCGTTTCGCCATGCCGGGGCTGTCACTTCGTTCCGGCTGAGATGCGAGCCGTCTTCGACTCTCGCATTGTAAAACAAGAGCGGCCGAAGATGTCGAGCGAGAAAAAATAACTCAGCTATTTCGTCGCTGCGTTTGACCTTCGTTTCGGTCACTCGCGCCCCGATGCGCGACCGACGCGCAAGGAATCAACGAGCAGACCCGTCCTTTACACGGACGAAACACGGCAGCAAGTCAAGAATCGGCACGCAGCAGGGCTTTCCATTCGCAAGATCGCCGCCGAACTCGGCATGAGTCCGACCACCGTCGCGAAGCTGCTGCACGAGTAAACGGGGGTATGGGGGCTTGCCCCCATCTCAGGGGGAGGGGGTGCAACAGCCACGAGGAAGCCGCTGCGGTTCGTGATGGGAGGGATTCGCCCTCCCATCAGCACACAGTCACGGGATGGCAGTTATACTTACTCCTTCTTAGCGCTGGGGGGCGCGAAGTCGTTTCATCGAAGCCGTTTAGCCGAGGTGGCGGGGGGTGCAGACCCCCCCGCCTATACTAACTATACTAAGATAAGAGTGAAAATGAGGGTAAAAATCTGAAACACCTTGATATTACTGGATTTATGGCAATTTTGCTTGTCCTAATTTTTGATGATACTTGTCCTAATTTCTTAGGATTTTTGGACTATACAAATTATGATTTTTGGACTATTATGATTAGGACAATAAGAATAACGCAAAAAAATCAAAGGAGCTGTTACCAGTGAGTACCACAAGGAAAAGGGTTAAGGTCGTCGGCACAGAAACCTATATTAAACAAGATACAGGTGAATTGCGAGAAATGCAGGTAATTGATATCGAGGAACGCGATGCCAATTTTCATAAGCTCTGGCTTGGGCACATCCTCCAGTCGATAGACCTCATTGGAAACCAGAAAACACGCTTAGCATTCTGGATTCTTGATCATCTGGACAGCAATAACCTTTTGATTATGACACAGCGGCAAATCGCAGATAAGACGGGGATAGCACGAGGAACGATAACAACAACGCTAAAGGCTCTAATTGACAGTAATTTCCTGATAATGCGACAAGCTGGCGTTTATCAGGTCAACCCAGACGTACTATTCAAGGGCGGAAAGAACGCAAGAATGAACGTGCTGCTCCAATATCGCGACGCAGCAGCCGAGGAGAACGGCTCGAACGATTCCGCAGCAGTCATTGAAATGCCACAAAGAACATCTTGAAGGTTGGGGCATCGACCTTCTTTGGAGAGGTATCGTAAGACCTGCATTTAAGCAGGCAAATGCCGTCTGTATCCAAGAATCCCCCGGCTTTAGCCGTGGAGAGTATGTCAAGGAAGCACGAAAAGGCGCATAGCAGACGAAAGCCGCCCCGATCTGAAGCAGATGGGGCGGCTTTTTCTATCTGTTCAACGAATTAACTTCTTATACGCTTCAATTCTATCTTTTTCCTTTTCCATTTCGTCATGAATGAGGGATAGAATGAATTGTGTTTGATTCATGCCTTTTAGTCGGCTGATGATTTTTAGGTTCTCTATGACCGATACGGGCAAAGAAAAGGAAACGTGCTTTGTCTGCTCGTCGTACTTCCTCGGCTGTCCCATCTTAGACGGTCGAATGGTCGCGACTTCCTCCGCTTTTTCCTCTTGCACGGGCTGTTCCTGCTGTGCAGGTTCTTCCGTTACTTCCTGCGCCTTTACTTCCTGCTTCTCGGTCGCTTCTTCTGGCTGTTTTTTCTGCGGTGCAGGTGCTTCTTCCTCGGCAGGTTCTACCGTCTTTTTTGCGGTCGCCTTTTTCCTCGGCTTCCTCGTCGCTTTTGGCTTCTCCTGCGGCGGCTCTTTCTCTGTCGTTTTCTTCGTCGGCTTCGCCGTCTGCTTCTTCTCGGACGCGATGCTTAACTTCGTCTGTCCCTCCGCTTCCAGCCTCTCTATAAGTTCCTGCTCCGACATCGGCGGCGCGGTCGCTTCTGCGGTCGCTTGTGCCGCTGATTGTATTTTCTTCTTCGGCATTCTCATTCCTCCTATTTCCTGCCGCTCTTGCTGGTGAGGTATTCACGCACAAAAGCGGAATAATCTGCGGCGGCATTTCCCGCGCTGTCATAGGTGAAAATATCTTCTCGGGCAAGCTGGCTTTCTTTCACGGCGACACTTTCCCGAATGATTGTATTATATAATTTAGTGCCTATATTTGTCGATAGGTTTTTCAAGTCCTCAAAAAGCTGGCGGCTTATGACCGTTCGCGCATTGTGGCGCGTTATCAGTATGCCCGCTATTTTGATTTTCGCGTGCTCCTCCTCCTGCAAGTATTCCACGGATTTTGATATGCCTAGCACGGATTTATAGGCGTAATAATCGGCGGTCGTCGGTATGATAAGTTCATCGGACGAACGCAACGCCGCGAGGGTATTTCCTCCCATGTTCGGCGGGCAGTCTATGACGATGAAATCATAGGGCAGACGCGCAAGGGAAAGCGTATAGCTTTTCTGTTCCAGCGCGGCAAGTTCCAGCGTCGAGGGAATGAGGTCAAGCCCGCTTCTCGTCGGTACGATGGTTTTCTTCACATCTGCGCCGCTCCCGTCCTGCTGGATAACGTCGGAAAGTGTGAGGTCTGCGCGGGCTTTCGCTCCTGCGCTGTCGGTGAGGTCGCCTTGCGCGTCCAGATCGACAATGAGGACGCTTTTCCTCTCCCTCTTTAGTCCGCTTGCCATGTTTAGCGCGGTCGTTGTTTTGGCAACGCCGCCTTTCTGGTTCGCAATCGTGATAATACGCATTTTTTCACCTGTCCTTTCGTGCGCCGTTTTTAGTTCTTTATATATTATACTAAAATATATTTTTATTGTAAACAATATTTATATAAATTAGTCTATTATATAAAATATTAACTTATGTTTATATATATTTATATAATAGACTAATTTATATTTTTACAGATTGCACTATTTTACATATAAATACCGCTTATGCGGGCGCAAGTTTATTTTTCTCCGCTCCACGGCGAAAACCCTCTAAACCCTTGAAAATAAAGGGTTTTTGAAGGTGTAATTTTTGCATTATAAATATAATTTATTGAAAAATACTATCTTATTTCTTATATTAAATTATATAACTTATTATATTTACAGTTTTTACTAATTTATACAAAACGGTGGTGGTTTTTTTGTTTTGGCAAAAAGAACGGATACTTGCTGACAGAATCGCGAATGCAGAGCTTGAAAGCGATGCTCAGATGTGTTATACTTGAAATAAGGCAGGAATGATGTGAAACCAATCTGCACAGAAAAACCCCCGTCAAGTTGCAGCTTGACGGGGGTCCTCTTATTTTGGACACGGAAAGAGTTTAAGAAACCGTAGGCTAGTTGCCATTACTTTCTATCTAACCATTTGCAAACATAGTAGGCTACTACATTTGCCACGATAGAAAGTAGGAATGATGTGAGAATCTCCAATCGGCACACCTCCTTTCGGTGCCGGTATAGGAGGTGGCAACGAGAAAAGTATATCATTTTCTGATGGATCATGCTATACTACAGAAAATGTACAAAAAAATATATTGATAATATAACGCCCTGTATAGGGGTTAGGGGGTGTTCTATTCTTCTACCCCAAAATGTAAAAAAACTGTATTGATAATATAACGCCCTGTATAGGGGTTAGGGGGTGTAACTGTGGCGAGGAAAGTGACGAAGAAGAAGGTTCAAGTTCGTGAGTATCTTGAAGGTGTATGTCATTTAGAGCAGGTGTCCTATCGGGAGTTCTATCGTGCGATCTTTCCTGTTGGAGAGCTTGAAGAACGTCATGAGAGGCGAGAGGACTATGAAGATGGGAAGTACACAGGAATCATCGTTGAAGTCACGAATGAGAAGCAAGAGGATGGCAAGGCTAAGGTTCTGCGTCACACTGTTACCGATGATTTAGATAAACTTGATGAGGTGACGGGACGGGATAATTTCTGTTTATTCGCGCCGATCAGCTACGCAGGGAAGAGCCGGCATAGCGATAATGCTCGTTTTATCTATGCGATTGCCATTGATATGGACGGCATCGAAAAAGTAAATAATCTTGAGGTTCTGTTTAACCAGATTGAAAAGAATCAGTTTTTTATAGATGGTGGTGTGTTCTGGGGAGTTCCTCGGCCAACATTTCTCGTTTCTAGCGGCACAGGGCTTCACCTGTACTATGTTTTGGACGAGCCTATACCGCTGTACCCCAACATCGTAAAGGAGCTTGAGAAGCTCAAGAAACGCATTACATGGCAGATTTGGACACAGGGAGCGACGGAACTGTCGGATGATGTGCAGTATGAGAGTTTGTTTCAGGGCTTCCGTATGGTTGGAACAGCGGCGAAGAAGGATAAGACGAAGAAGGGAACAAGGGCAACAGCATACAAATATGGCGAGAAGGTAACACTCGATTATCTGAATGAAAGTGTCCCCGAGGAGTACAGAGCAGATCTCGGCAGGAAACTCAGTAAATTAACACTGGAAGAAGCGAGGAAGAAATATCCAGAGTGGTACGACAAGAGAATCGTGAAGCAAACGCCAAGAGGGACATGGATATGCAAGCGGGATTTGTATGATTGGTGGTTGCGTAGAATCAGGGAGGTACAACAAGGGCATCGATACTGGAGTGTTTTTGTGCTTGCTATCTATGCGAAAAAGTGCGCAATCCCGTGAGGAGGAGCTTGTGTCTGATGCGATTGATCTGATTCCTTTCCTTGATTCACTCGGAAAGGATGATCCATTTACCAAATCGGATGTGATGAAAGCCGTAGAAGCTTATAACGATAGCTATATGACCTATCCGATTGATGCCGTTATGACGAGGACTGGGATTTCTATTCAGAGGAACAAGCGGAACGGGAGGACGCGGGAGAAGCATTTGGAACGAGCGCGGGCAGTCCAAGAGATTGACTTTCCAGATGGACAATGGCGCAATAAAGACGGGCGACCGACGGCAAGCGAAAGTGATGGAGTGGCGGCGAACACCCAGACAGACGAAAGATTGACTGCGAACGTGAGACAGGACTCAGCCGACCAACGGTGTTGAAGTGGTGGAACATGCATTGACAAGAAACAAAAAAAACTGATAATATCGGATATATCCGATATTATCAGTTTTTTTGTTGAGGAAGGGTGTTTTTATGGCAAAGATGTCGAAGAAGAAGAAATATATGGCGTATATCCTGCATGTAGATGACGAGTTTGGCTATACGCAGAAGAAAATCGCTGCACTAATGGATGTTTCCCAATCAACAATATCCAATGCAGTCAAAGAAAATGCGATATGAAGCTGAAATCTATATGAATCATTGTTTTTCTCATGATATTTTATATCACTCTCATATTTTATAAGCTGTTCTTTCTCTGCTCCACTAATTCCCAATTCATTATAATTTATATCATAAATACTTTCAGTTTTTGGCTATTTTATAATGCTTTTACTATTAATTCTACTTGTTGTCAAATCAAAAATTTTTACTCATGTAATCCCTCCCTTTTCATTATTTCTTCTGCTAATTTTTTATAATCATTTGCACCGTTAGACCTTTTTGAATAGTCAAATATAGACTGATGTGTAATAATACATTCAGATAAAGCTACATTTTTCCTTATTATCGTTTTTAACAGGTAGTCATTATAATCCGTTTTTAAGCTGATCATATATCTGTTCGATAAAGAAGTCTTCTCTTGCCTTGTTAATATTACTCCAGATATATCCTTGCCTAATTCATTTGTATATTCCATAGTTGCATCCAATCCGTACAGCTCAATTATACCAGGAAGCACAATCGAATACACACTAGCTGCATAAATAGAAGATGTTGTATAAGCATTAAATGCAGGTGCGGTATCAATTATTACAACATCATAATAATTAGATAATGTTTCTAAAAAATCATTTAAACGCTGATAATAATAAACACCCTGACTCTTCAGCATTTCCATATCAGATTCAGCGTCTAAGCCTGCACTTAATAAATGAAAATTTTGTTTATTACTCAGGCTTAAATGTATTTAACCTGTTCAATAAATAATCGCCCAATGACGATTGTAACTGATTTACGTTTAATCCAATTATAGATGTTAAATTTAATTGAGGGTCAGTGTCAATAACTAATGTCTTCAACTTTTTTTTTGCAAAATAATATGCCAAATTAAATACAGTTGTAGTCTTACCGCAACCACCTTTATTATTTACAATTGCAATTTTTCATAAAATCATCTCACTCTCTTAATTATACTATATGTTATCATTTTTTTGATATTTGTTTACAACGTTTGGGAATTTCTCATTAAAGAAAATATTCTTTAAATTTGACAACGATATTAAACTTGATATAATTTTATATGTATATTTTTACAAGGAGATAATTTTATGAACAAAAAGAAAATTAACACTATTGTTGGTCTCAATTGGAGCATTTATTGGGGTTTTTGTGTTTATAACTTATATTCCTCAAATTATTGCTAATTTAGGAGGAGAAAAAGCTCAACCTTGGCAGCCTCTTTACAGCTTTGATTTCTTGTCTAATTTGGGTTATTTACGGATGGACTAAAGAACCCTAAAAAGATGTTTATTCTTTATCGTTCCAAATTTAGCTGGTGTAATATTAGATTTTTAACTTTTATTACAGCTTTATAAATTTTTATTTATAAAGATTCTGAATTGTTATTGAAATAATTGTATGGAAAAATATGTTAAGGAATATCTGATGAAATGGGTACGCTGAGAGGAGCAGAAGAAATGAAAACACCATATGAAGTGATTGAGAAGAAAGAAGTTCTGCATGAATGCTTTGCTCAGTTACTGGCTGACAGCAGTCATCTTCGGCAGAGATTAGCGATTGATCGTGACGATGCCACACCATCCTCTGAACATATTCCGAGAACGGATCTTACGAATATTTCATGACATTTTCACGGTGCAGTACCAAACGGAAGCCGATATGCAAAAGCTACTAGAACAGCTCCAATATGCTCGTTCCTCTTGCAGCAACTGAAAGAAGTGTGAAAAACATTCACTCATAATATAGAGCCTTCTTGTCTAGGGATGAAATTTCCCTAGACAAGAAGGCTTTTTGCCGTGGGGAGTGTCTTCTCACTCTAAACGTTTCCTTGCGTGTCAACTTTTTCTACTTGTAATCGACGGAGATTTTCAATTCCTCCTGCTTCCACTGCTATTTTCTTTAAGTAGTTATCCATTTTTACAAAACGAAACCGTGGTAATACTTTAAGGATTGAAATGCTTTCTTCTGATAATTGTCCTTCGATAAAACCTCCTAATTCTATGAGACGTTTCGTCCGTGCCTTTCGTTCTTTTTCGCTCTCTTTTGCCTTATTTTCTTTAATCCTTGCTTGAAAGACGTTTAATCGTTTGTTCATCTCTCTTAAGATTTGCTCTTCACGTGAAAGTCCCATATATTTCCTCCTCGTATATATTTATTTATCATATCATATCTTGATCTTTAATGTCATAATGCTATTCTAGTCTAAATAATTCCCTTTGATTTATCAAAGGGCGCACTTATAGACGGGCGAAGCCCATCTATGTAAATACGCTCTCCGAGGGAGAATGGATAAACGAGGTAATAATATGGCAATCTATCATTTATCTGTATCAAATGTCAGCAGAGCTAAAGGCTCTACTTCGTGTGCTACACTCGCTTATATAAGCGGTGAAAAAATACACGACTCCCGCACTGGAAAAACATATTCTTATAGCTGTCGAGAGAGTTCTTGTTGTCGGAACACTCTCCTGCTTTCTGCACCTTTGGAATACACAAATGCAGAAACACTATGGAATGCTGTCGAAAATTACGAAACAGCAGACAATGCAAGAACAGCGAAGAAAATACAAATTGCACTACCAAGAGAGCTAGAACTATCAGAGCAGAAGACTGTTATAGAAGAATATATACGCGGCACTCTTGCACAAGAGGGCTATTGCACAACATATGCCATCCACGATGGAGGAATACAAGGGAATCCACATGCCCATATATTGGTTAGCAATCGCCCACTTAACAAGAGAGGAAAATGGATGATCAAGAACAGAAAGGACTACATATGGGACGAGAACGGAAACAAAATTCCCGTCATTGATGAAACAACGGGAAAGCAGAAAGTCCGCATCCGTACTGGGAAGGGAGTAAAAAAGATCTGGAAACGTGTCACAGTTGAGCAAAACAAACTAGACAGTAAAGAATTTCTGCTCTATCTCCGCAAAGCATGGGCAGACGTGGTAAATTACTATCTTGATCCATCCGAACAAATCGACCACCGTAGTAACGTTGCACGAGGCATCGAGGATATACCAACTATACATGAAGGATATGCTGCTCGGGCTATTGAAAAAAGAGGAGGCATTGCGGAACGGTGTGAAATCAATCGGGAAATCAGGAGAGAGAACACGGATCGCAGGCAAGCGCAGGTGGAAATTGCCGAACGGCAAGCCAACATAGAACGGTTACAAAAGGAGGAACGTGAAGATGACCAAATTAGAGCAGACATTACAAGAAGAAAACGAAAACTTATGTCAACAGGTTGGACAACTTCAAACGCAGCTATCGACAATGACTGCCAGAGAGAAGACAATCAAACCGCTGATCGAGGAGATCAAACGGCAGGAACGAGAGATTACGTCGCTGAACTCCTCGCGTACCGCAGAGCGGAGAAAGAACGAGAAACTGCTCGAACTCTCAAAAGAACGAGAGGATGTTGAAAAGCGAAAACGAGAAGCTGAAAAACGAGAACAACAGACCTGACGCAGAACTAATACAGGAGAAGAAAAAAATCTAAAGGCTTCAGTCGATAAGTACAAACACGATCATAAATATGTTCCCAGATGATAAAAAGTCGAAAACTTTTTTTGAATTGAATCTCTATCCGAAACTGTTCAGGATGTACAACATCGTGTAAATCACATTTCGTGGAATTGGAAAGAACGTATTATTATTTCTTTTTTTATCGTTGTTTTCTTTGTGCTTGGACAAATCGTCATCCAGCGATGGTTTACACCAGATACAGACTACGCCAAACGTATTATGTGGAATATTGAATATGGTAAACCATGTAAACTTTTTGAAGACGAAAAAGAAGCTAAAGAAAATATGACAACCAACGTCACTACGAAAATATTAGAAGACCTGAGCAAGAGGGGCAAAAGTCGGGGGCACATCCCTCGATCGGAACGCTCTGCTGCTCCAGATAAGTTCTGCCAGCTAACGCGCCCCCAGCTGAGAGGGAAGACGATGGCTTTCGTACCTGAAGGGCATGATCACGCGCTCCAGCCGCGCGCATGTTGCGTCCGGTCTTCGTCGTTTCGCCATGCCGGGGCTGTCACTTCGTTCCGGCTGAGATGCGAGCCGTCTTCGACTCTCGCACTGTAAAACAAGAGCGGCCGAAGATGTCGAGCGAGAAAAATAACTCAGCTATTTCGTCGCTGCGTTTGACCTTCGTTTTCGGTCACTGCGCCCTCTGATGCGCGACCGACGCGCAAGGAATCAACGAGCAGACCCTGTCCTTACACGGACGAAACACGGCAGAAGTCAAGAATCGGCACGCAGCAGGGCTTTCCATTCGCAAGATCGCCGCCGAACTCGGCATGAGTCCGACCACCGTCGCGAAGCTGCTGCACGAGTAAACGGGGGTATGGGTGGGCTTGCCTCATCTCAGGGGAGGGGCAACAGCCACGAGGAAGCCAGCCGGTTCGTGATGGGAGGGATCGCCTCCCATCAGCACACAGTCACGGGATGGCAGTTATACTTACTCTTCTAGCGCTGGGGGCGCAGTCGTTTCATCGAAGCTGTTTAGTTGAGGTGGGGGTGCAGACCCCCGCCTATACTAACTATACTAAGATAAGAGGAAAATGAGGGTAAAAATCTGAAAACACCTTGATATTACTGGATTTATGGCAATTTTGCTTGTCCTAATTTTTGATGATACTTGTCCCTAATTTCTTAGGATTTTTGGACTATATAAATTATGATTTTTGGACCATTATGATTAGGACAATAAGAATAACGCAAAAAAATCAAAGGAGCTGTTACCAGTGAGTACCACAAGGAAAAAGGGTTAAGGTCGTAGCACAGAAACCTATATTAAACAAGATACAGTGAATTGCTGAGAAATGCAGGTAATTGATATCGAGGAACGCGATGCTAATTTTCATAAGCTCTGGCTTGGGCACATCCTCCAGTCGATAGACCTCATTGGAAACCAGAAAACACGCTTAGCATTCTGGATTCTTGATCATCTGGACAGCAATAACCTTTTGATTATGACACAGCGGCAAATCGCAGATAAGACGGGATAGTACGAGGAACGATAACAACGCTAAAGGCTCTAATTGACAGTACTTCCCGATAATGCGACAAGCTGGCGTTTATCAGGTCAACCCAGACGTACTATTCAAGGGCGGAAAGAACGCAAGAATGAACGTGCCGCCCAATATCGCGACGCGCAGCCCGGAGGAGAACGGGCTCGAACGATTCCGCAGAGTCATTGAAATGCCACAAAGAACATCTTGAAGGTTGGGGCATCGACCTTCTTTGGAGAGGTATCGTAAGACCTGCATTTAAGCAGGCAAATGCCGTCTGTATCCAAGAATCCCCCGGCTTTAGCCGTGGAGAGTATGTCAAGGAAGCACGAAAAGGCGCATAGCAGATGAAAGCCGCCCCTGATCTGAAGCAGATGGGAGCGGCTTTTTCATCTGTTCAACGAATTAACTTTATACGCTCCAATTTCTATCTTTTTCCTTTTCCATTTCGTCATGAATGAGGGATAGAATGAATTGTGTTTGATTCATGCCTTTTAGTCGGCTGATGATTTTTAGGTTCTCTATGACCGATACGGGCAAAGAAAAGGAAACGTGCTTTGTCTGCTCGTCGTACTTCCTCGGCTGTCCCATCTTAGACGGTCGAATGGTCGCGACTTCCTCCGCTTTTTCCTCTTGCACGGGCTGTTCCTGCTGTGCAGGTTCTTCCGTTACTTCCTGCGCCTTTACTTCCTGCTTCTCGGTCGCTTCTTCTGGCTGTTTTTTCTGCGGTGCAGGTGCTTCTTCCTCGGCAGGTTCTACCGTCTTTTTTGCGGTCGCCTTTTTCCTCGGCTTCCTCGTCGCTTTTGGCTTCTCCTGCGGCGGCTCTTTCTCTGTCGTTTTCTTCGTCGGCTTCGCCGTCTGCTTCTTCTCGGACGCGATGCTTAACTTCGTCTGTCCCTCCGCTTCCAGCCTCTATAAGTTCCTGCTCCGACATCGGCGGCGCGGTCGCTTCCGCGGTCGCTTGTGCCGCTGATTGTATTTTCTTCTTCGGCATTCTCATTCCTCCTATTTCCTGCCGCTCTTGCTGGTGAGGTATTCACGCACAAAAGCGGAATAATCTGCGGCGGCATTTCCCGCGCTGTCATAGGTGAAAATATCTTCTCGGGCAAGCTGGCTTTCTTTCACGGCGACACTTTCCCGAATGATTGTATTATATAATTTAGTGCCTATATTTGTCGATAGGTTTTTCAAGTCCTCAAAAAGCTGGCGGCTTATGACCGTTCGCGCATTGTGGCGCGTTATCAGTATGCCCGCTATTTTGATTTTCGCGTGCTCCTCCTCCTGCAAGTATTCCACGGATTTTGATATGCCTAGCACGGACGAGTAGGCGTAATAATCGGCGGTCGTCGGTATGATAAGTTCATCGGACGAACGCAACGCCGCGAGTGGTATTTCCTCCCATGTTCGGCGGGCAGTCTATGACGATGAAATCATAGGGCAGACGCGCAAGGGAAAGCGTATAGCTTTTCTGTTCCAGCGCGGCAAGTTCCAGCGTCGAGGGAATGAGGTCAAGCCCGCTTCTCGTCGGTACGATGGTTTTCTTCACATCTGCGCCGCTCCCGTCCTGCTGGATAACGTCGGAAAGTGTGAGGTCTGCGCGGGCTTTCGCTCCTGCGCTGTCGGTGAGGTCGCCTTGCGCGTCCAGATCGACAATGAGGACGCTTTTCCTCTCCTCTTAGTCCGCTTGCCATGTTTAGCGCGGTGCGTTGTTTTGGCAACGCCGCCTTTCTGGTCTCGCAATCGATAATACGCATTTTTCACCTGTCCTTTCGTGCGCTGTTTTTAGTTCTTTATATATTATACTAAATATATTTTTATTGAAAATAATATTTATATAATTAGTCTATTATATAAAATATTAACTTATGTTTATATATATTTATATAATTGACTAATTTATATTTTTACAGATTGGCACTATTTTACATATAGCATACCGCTTATGGACGCAAGTTTATTTTCTCCGCTCCACTATGAAACCTCTAAACCCTTGAAAATAAAGGGTTTTTGAAGGTGTGAATTTTTGCATTATAAATATAATTTATTGAAAAATACTATCTTAGTTTCTTATATTAAATTATATAACTTATTATATTTACAGTTTTTACTAATTTATACAAAACGGTGGTGGTGTTTTTGGCAAAAAGAACGGATACTTGCTGACAGAATCTGCGAATGCAGAGCTTTGAAAGCGATGCTCAGATGTGTTATACTTGGAAATAAGGCAGGAAATGATGTGAAACCAATTGCTATTAGAAAACCCCCGTCAAGTTGCAGCTGATCGGGGTCCTCTATTTTGGACACGGAAAGAGTTTAAGAAACTGTAGGATATAGGCCATTACTTATCTAACCATTTGCAAACATAGTAGGCTCACTGCATCGCCACGATAGAAAGTAGAATGATGTGAGACCTCTAATCAGCACTACTTTCGGTGCCGGTAGAGTGGCAACGAGAAAAGTATATCATTTTCGATGGATCATGCTATACTACAGAAAATGTACAAAAATATATTGATAATATAACGCCCTGTATAGGGTTTGTAGGGGTGTTCTACTTTTTCCTCGCGCATGTATTGATAATATAACGCCCTGCAGGGGTTAGTGCTCTATCCTCAGTATAGCTGATACTATGCATAGTTAGTGTCTTCTTCTACAAAATGTACCAGATGTATTGAATATACCGCCCTGTATAGGGGTTAGGGGGTGTTCTATTCTTCACCCCAAAATGTAAAAACTGTATTGATAATATAACGCCCCGTATAGAGGGGTTAGTAACTGTGGCGAGGAAAGTGACGAAGAAGAAGGTTCAAGTTCGTGAGTATCTTGAAGGTGTATGTCATTTAGAGCAGGTGTCCTATCGGGGAGTTCTATCGTGCGATCTTTCCTGTTGGAGAGCTTGAAGAACGTCATGAGAGGCGAGAGGACTATGAAGATGGGAAGTACACAGGAATCATCGTTGAAGTCACGAATGAGAAGCAAGAGGATGGCAAGGCTAAGGTTCTGCGTCACACTGTTACCGATGATTTAGATAAACTTGATGAGGTGACGGGACGGGATAATTTCTGTTTATTCGCGCCGATCAGCTACGCAGGGAAGAGCCGGCATAGCGATAATGCTCGTTTTATCTATGCGATTGCCATTGATATGGACGGCATCGAAAAAGTAAATAATCTTGAGGTTCTGTTTAACCAGATTGAAAAGAATCAGTTTTTTATAGATGGTGGTGTGTTCTGGGGAGTTCCTCGGCCAACATTTCTCGTTTCTAGCGGCACAGGGCTTCACCTGTACTATGTTTTGGACGAGCCTATACCGCTGTACCCCAACATCGTAAAGGAGCTTGAGAAGCTCAAGAAACGCATTACATGGCAGATTTGGACACAGGGAGCGACGGAACTGTCGGATGATGTGCAGTATGAGAGTTTGTTTCAGGGCTTCCGTATGGTTGGAACAGCGGCGAAGAAGGATAAGACGAAGAAGGGAACAAGGGCAACAGCATACAAATATGGCGAGAAGGTAACACTCGATTATCTGAATGAAAGTGTCCCCGAGGAGTACAGAGCAGATCTCGGCAGGAAACTCAGTAAATTAACACTGGAAGAAGCGAGGAAGAAATATCCAGAGTGGTACGACAAGAGAATCGTGAAGCAAACGCCAAGAGGGACATGGATATGCAAGCGGGATTTGTATGATTGGTGGTTGCGTAGAATCAGGGAGGTACAACAAGGGCATCGATACTGGAGTGTTTTTGTGCTTGCTATCTATGCGAAAAAGTGCGCAATCCCGTATGAGGAGCTTGTGTCTGATGCGATTGATCTGATTCCTTTCCTTGATTCACTCGGAAAGGATGATCCATTTACCAAATCGGATGTGATGAAAGCCGTAGAAGCTTATAACGATAGCTATATGACCTATCCGATTGATGCCGTTATGACGAGGACTGGGATTTCTATTCAGAGGAACAAGCGGAACGGGAGGACGCGGGAGAAGCATTTGGAACGAGCGCGGGCAGTCCAAGAGATTGACTTTCCAGATGGACAATGGCGCAATAAAGACGGGCGACCGACGGCGCAAGCGAAAGTGATGGAGTGGCGGCAGCAACACCCAGACAGACGAAAGATTGACTGCGAACGTGAGACAGGACTCAGCCGACCAACGGTGTTGAAGTGGTGGAACATGCATTGACAAGAAACAAAAAAAACTGATAATATCGGATATATCCGATATTATCAGTTTTTTTGTTGAGGAAGGGTGTTTTTATGGCAAAGATGTCGAAGAAGAAGAAATATATGGCGTATATCCTGCATGTAGATGACGAGTTTGGCTATACGCAGAAGAAAATCGCTGCACTAATGGATGTTTCCCAATCAACAATATCCAATGCAGTCAAAGAAATGCGATATGAAGCTGAAATCTATATGAATCATTGTTTTTTCTCTATGATATTTTATATCACTCTCATATTTTATAAGCTGTTCTTTCTCTGCTCCACTAATTCCCAATTCATTATAATTTATATCATAAATATTCAGTTTTGGCTATTTTTATAATGCTTTTTACTATTAATTCTACTTGTTGTCAAATCAAAATTTTTACTCATGTAATCCCTCCCTTTACTCATGTAATCCCCTCCCTTTTCATTATTTCTTCTGCTAATTTTTTATAATCATTTGCACCGTTAGACCTTTTTGAATAGTCAAATATAGACTGATGTGTAATAATACATTCAGATAAAGCTACATTTTTCCTTATTATCGTTTTTAACAGGTAGTCATTATAATCCGTTTTAAGCTGATCATATATCTGTTCGGATAAAGAAGTCTTCTCTTGCCTTGTTAATATTACTCCAGATATATCCTTGCCTAATTCATTTGTATATTCCATAGTTGCATCCAATCCGTACAGCTCAATTATACCAGGAAGCACAATCGAATACACACTAGCTGCATAAATAGAAGATATTGTATAAGCATTAAATGCAGGTGCGGTATCAATTATTACAACATCATAATAATTAGATAATGTTTCTAAAAAATCATTTAAACGCTGATAATAATAAACACCCTGACTCTTCAGCATTTCCATATCAGATTCAGCGTCTAAGCCTGCACTTAATAAATGAAAATTTTCGTTTATTACTTCAGGCTTAAATGTATTTAACCTGTTCAATAAATAATCGCCCAATGACGATTGTAACTGATTTACGTTTAATCCAATTATAGATGTTAAATTTAATTGAGGGTCAGTGTCAATAACTAATGTCTTCAACTTTTTTTTTGCAAAATAATATGCCAAATTAAATACAGTTGTAGTCTTACCGCAACCACCTTTATTATTTACAATTGCAATTTTCTTCATAAAATCATCTCACTCTCTTAATTATACTATATGTTATCATTTTTTGATATTTGTTTACAACGTTTGGGAATTTCTCATTAAAGAAAATATTCTTTTTAAATTTGACAACGATATTAAACTTTGATATAATTTTATATGTATATTTTTACAAGGAGGTAATTTTATGAACAGAAAAATTAACACTATTGTTGGTTCAATTGGAGCATTTATTGGGGTTTTTGTGTTTATAACTTATATTCCTCAAATTATTGCTAATTTAGGAGGAGAAAAAGCTCAACCTTGGCAGCCTCTTACAGCTTCGATTTCTTGTCTAATTTGGGTTATTTACGGATGGACTAAAGAACCTAAAAAAGATGTTTATTCTTATCGTTCCAAATTTAGCTGGTGTAATATTAGGATTTTTAACTTTTATTACAGCTTTATAAATTTTTATTTATAAAGATTCTGAATTGTTATTGAAATAATTGTATGGAAAATATGTTAAGGAATATCTGATGAAATGGGTACGCTTTCGAGAAGAGCAGAAGAAATGAAAACACCATATGAAGTGATTGAGAAGAAAGAAGTTCTGCATGAATGCTTTGCTCAGTTACTGGCTGACAGCAGTCATCTTCGGCAGAGATTAGCGATTGATCGTGACGATGCCACACATCCTCTGAACATATTCCGAGAACGGATCTTACGAATATTTCATGACATTTTCACGGTGCAGTACCAAACGGAAGCCGATATGCAAAAGCTACTAGAACAGCTCCAATATGCTCGTTCCTCTTTGCAGCAACTGAAAGAAAAAAGTGTGAAAAAAAAACATTCACTCATAACAAAAATAGGAAAAGCCTTCTTGTCTAGGGATGAAATTTCCCTAGACAAGAAGGCTTTTGCCGTGGGGAGTGTCTTCTCACTCTAAACGTTTCCTTGCGTGTCAACTTTTTCTACTTGTAATCGACGGAGATTTTCAATTCCTCCTGCTTCCACTGCTATTTTCTTTAAGTAGTTATCCATTTTTACAAAACGAAACCGTGGTAATACTTTAAGGATTGAAATGCTTTCTTCTGATAATTGTCCTTCGATAAAACCTCCTAATTCTATGAGACGTTTCGTCCGTGCCTTTCGTTCTTTTTCGCTCTCTTTTGCCTTATTTTCTTTAATCCTTGCTTGAAGACGTTTAATCGTTTGTTCATCTCTTAAGATTTGCTCTTCACGTGAAAGTCCCATATATTTCCCTCCTCGTATATATTTATTTATCATATCATATCTTGATCTTTAATGTCAATAATGCTATTCTAGTCTAAATAATTCCCTTTGATTTATCAAAGGGCGCACTTATAGACGGGCGAAGCCCATCTATGTAAATACGCTCTCCGAGGGAGAATGGATAAACGAGGTAATAATATGGCAATCTATCATTTATCTGTATCAAATGTCAGCAGAGCTAAAGGCTCTACTTCGTGTGCTACACTCGCTTATATAAGCGGTGAAAAAATACACGACTCCCGCACTGGAAAAACATATTCTTATAGCCGTCGTGAGAGAGTTCTTGTTGTCGGAACAATTCTCCCTGCTTCTGCACCTTTGGAATACACAAATGCAGAAACACTATGGAATGCTGTCGAAAATTACGAAACAGCAGACAATGCAAGAACAGCGAAGAAAATACAAATTGCACTACCAAGAGAGCTAGAACTATCAGAGCAGAAGACTGTTATAGAAGAATATATACGCGGCACTCTTGCACAAGAGGGCTATTGCACAACATATGCCATCCACGATGGAGGAATACAAGGGAATCCACATGCCCATATATTGGTTAGCAATCGCCCACTTAACAAGAGAGGAAAATGGATGATCAAGAACAGAAAGGACTACATAAGGGACGAGAACGGAAACAAAATTCCCGTCATTGATGAAACAACGGGAAAGCAGAAAGTCCGCATCCGTACTGGGAAGGGAGTAGAAAAGATCTGGAAACGTGTCACAGTTGAGCAAAACAAACTAGACAGTAAAGAATTTCTGCTCTATCTCCGCAAAGCATGGGCAGACGTGGTAAATTACTATCTTGATCCATCCGAACAAATCGACCACCGTAGTAACGTTGCACGAGGCATCGAGGATATACCAACTATACATGAAGGATATGCTGCTCGGGCTATTGAAAAAAGAGGAGGCATTGCGGAACGGTGTGAAATCAATCGGGAAATCAGGAGAGAGAACACGGATCGCAGGCAAGCGCAGGTGGAAATTGCCGAACGGCAAGCCAACATAGAACGGTTACAAAAGGAGGAACGTGAAGATGACCAAATTAGAGCAGACATTACAAGAAGAAAACGAAAACTTATGTCAACAGGTTGGACAACTTCAAACGCAGCTATCGACAATGACTGCCAGAGAGAAGACAATCAAACCGCTGATCGAGGAGATCAAACGGCAGGAACGAGAGATTACGTCGCTGAACTCCTCGCGTACCGCAGAGCGGAGAAAGAACGAGAAACTGCTCGAACTCTCAAAGAACGAGAGGATGCTGAAAAGCGAAAACGAGAAGCTGAAAAACGAGAACAACAGACTCGACGCAGAACTAATACAGGAGAAGAAAAATCTAAAGGCTTCAGTCGATAAGTACAACACGATCATAAATATGTTCCCAGATGATAAAAAAGTCGAAAAACTTCTTTTTGAATTCGAATCTCTATCCGAAACTGTTCAGGATGTACAACATCGTGTAAATCACATTTCGTGGAATTGGAAAGAACGTATTATTATTTCTTTTTTTATCGTTGTTTTCTTTGTGCTTGGACAAATCGTCATCCAGCGATGGTTTACACCAGATACAGACTACGCCAAACGTATTATGTGGAATATTGAATATGGTAAACCACATGTAAACTTCTTTGAAGACGAAAAAGAAGCTAAAGAAAAATATGACAACCAACGTCACTACGAAATATTAGAAGACCTGAAAAAAAAGCAAGAAAAGTAAAAGTCGGGGGCACATCCCCCGATCGGAACGCTCTGCTGCTCCAGATAGTTCTGGCGCTAACGCGCCCCCAGCTGAGAGGGAAGACGATGGCTTTCGTACCTGAAGGGCATGATCACGCGCTCCAGCCGCGCGCATGTTGCGTCCGGTCCTCGTCGTTTCGCCATGCCGGGGCTGTCACTTCGTTCCGGCTGAGATGCGAGCCGCTTCGACTCTCGCATTGTAAAACAAGAGCGGCCGAAGATGTCGAGCGAGAAAAAATAACTCAGCTATTTCGTCGCTGCGTTTGACCTTCGTTTCGGTCACTCGCGCCCCGATGCGCGACCGACGCGCAAGGAATCAACGAGCAGACCCGTCCTTTACACGGACGAAACACGGCAGCAAGTCAAGAATCGGCACGCGCAGGGCTTTCCATTCGCAAGATCGCCGCCGAACTCGGCATGAGTCCGACCACCGTCGCGAAGTCAGCTGCACGAGTAAACGGGGGTATGGGGGCTTGCCCCATCTCAGGGGAGGGGTGCAACAGCTCACGAGGAAGCCGTCGTGGCTCGTGATGGGAGGGATCGCCCTCCCATCAGCACACAGTCACGGGATGGTAGTTATACTTACTCTCTTCTAGCGCTGGGGCGCGAAGTCGTTCCCATCGAAGCCGCTTTAGTTGAGGTGGCGGGGTGCAGACCCCGCCCTATACTAACTATACTAAGATAAGAGGAAAAATGAGGGCAAAAATCTGAAACACCTTGATATTACTGACTTTTATGGCAATTTTGCTTGTCCTAATTTTTGATGATACTTGTCCCTAATTTCTTAGGATTTTTGGACTATATAAATTATGATTTTTGGACCATTATGATTAGGACAATAAGAATAACGCAAAAATCAAAGGAGCTGTTACCAGTGAGTACCACAAGAAAAAGGGTTAAGGTCGTCGGCACAGAAACCTATATTAAAACAAGATACAGGTGAATTGGTGAGAAATGCAGGTAATTGATATCGAGGAACGCGATGACATTTTCATAAGCTCTGGCTTGGGCACATCCTCCAGTCGATAGATCTCATTGGAAACCAGAAAACACGCTTAGCATTCTGGATTCTTGATCATCTGGACAGCAATAACCTTGATTATGACACAGCGGCAAATCGCAGATAAGACGGGGATAGCACGAGGAACGATAACAACAACGCTAAAGGCTCTAATTGACAGTACTTCTGATAATGCGACAAGCTGGCGTTTATCAGGTCAACCCAGACGTACTATTCAAGGGCGGAAAGAACGCAAGAATGAACGTGCTGCTCCAATATCGCGACGCAGCAGCCGAGGAGAACGGCTCGAACGATTCCGCAGCAGTCATTGAAATGCCACAAAGAACATCTTGAAGGTTAGCATCGACCTCTTTTGGAGAGGTATCGACCTGTATTTAAGCAGGCAAATGCCGTCTGTATCTAAGAACTCTGGTTTTTGCCGTGAGAGGCGTCAAGGAAGCACGAAAAGGCGTATAGACGAAAGCCGCCCGATCTGAAGCAGAGGG
>BNJU01005241.1_pt1 | contig 33334 bp, 48 predicted proteins | sample 8539281 | NCBI WGS metagenome assembly BNJU01 (sample SAMD00202456, study PRJDB9452) | human saliva metagenome | isolation source: human saliva | place: Japan
AGGATACGGATCGGATAATCCGGGCCAAGAGTCACGGCATAAAACAGTTGATGAGCGGTGGAGGAATTGTTTTAATAGGGCTAAAACTCATTCCACTACTTGCTAATGTCTTGAAATAATGCTTAATTTATTTCGAAAAATAAATGAGTTTTTCAAGGATATTATGATTGATATTATTAAAGATAATCTTTCTGCAATGCTTGTGGATATCAATGATAAGGTATCTACCGTTGCAGGAGAAGTGGGAAAGACTCCGAGTTCTTGGAACTCGGAGGTCTTCTACCTCATCAAATCAATCAATACCAATGTTGTTTTGCCCATAGCAGCGATAATTTTAACGGCAATACTTTGTATAGAGCTGATTCAAGTGGTAATGAGAAAAAACTCTATGCAGGATACGGATACATTTGAATTTTTTAAGTATATCATTAAGATGTGGATAGCTGTATGGCTTGTATCCCACGCTTTCGATTTTTCGATGGCAGTATTTGATGTTGCACAGTCCATGATATCAAAGGCGGCAGGTGTTGTGGGACAGAGTGCAAATATTACACCGGGTAATTTTGATGCTATGGTCGATGCCCTCAAAACAAAGGAACTTGGAACACTCATCGGGATTGCACTTGAGACGGGATTGGTTAAATTTTCTTTAACGATTCTATCCATCTTAATCACTGTAATCCTGTATGGAAGAATGATTGAGATATATATTTACTGTTCCGTTGCAGCAATTCCTTTTTCTACCATGGGAAATAAAGAATGGGGAAGTATCGGAACAAACTATATTAAAAGTTTATTTGCCCTTGGACTTCAGGGACTTTTTCATTCTAATCTTTTTGGAATTTATGCGGTTTTTAGTTAAAAACTGTAAATTTCACGGATATTCATACAAGTATTTTTACAAGTGCTTGCATATGGACTGATTCTTGGAGTCATGATGATGAAATCCGGAAGTATCGCAAAGGCAATTTTAAACAGTCATTAAAAAGACTTTTTGTTCAAAATGAGTAGAAGTTGATGAAATAATCAAAACAAAAAAATATAAGAATAAGGAGGCAGTTATGAAAAACATCAATAGGAAAAACAAGAGTATTTTTAGGGAGTTGCAACAGTAATCTCACTTGCTTCGGCAGTAGCAGGAATGATAAAAGTGAAGTAAATATAAAAAGCAGGATAGATTTTGCGAATTTGAAGAAAATGATATGGAAACAGAAGATGATATCCAGTTTTGGGAAGAAGAGTATCCCAAAGAGGAAGAAAAGAATGAAGAAGAAAAACAGCAGGAATTTAGAGAACTGTCGGTCACTGTACTGGATGCCCTTTTCAAAGAAGTCCTTTTCATTAGTGAAAAGGTAAAGAATGTGGAGGAAGAAGTAAAAAAACAAAGCGAATATAAAGAACTATTAGAAGAACTGGAGAGAGGGAAAGACGAAATCATCTCACTTTGGGAGCATTTGGAAGCACTTTCCAATATGAGAGAAGAACATATTATAGAAAAAGATAGGGGATAAGCGATGGCATATGTAAAAGTACCAAAGGATTTGACGAAAGTAAAAACCAAGGTAGCCCTGAATATGACAAAAAGGCAGCTTATAGGTTTTAGCATAGCGGGGCTTATCGGTTTTCCTGTATATATGCTTTGTAAAAATTATCTGAGTACGGATATTTCTATGATTGTAATGAGTATAGCAGTCCTACCTGTTCTTTTTGCAACGCTTTATGAAAAGGACAATTTACCCTTTGAAAAACATTTGGCATATATCTTGAAGTTTCATAAAAGTAAAAAATCAGGATATACAAAGCAAAAAGCATTTATCATACTAAGAGAATAAAAAAAGCAGGATGCAGGAAGTAAAAATAAGGCAAACGGAAGGAGGAAAAAAAGTTGAACAAAGACAAAAGAAAAAAACAGGAACAACGAATTAAAAAAAGAAGAGTTGGAGCTTAGGGAAAATAAAAAAAGAGTTATCGGAACTTAAAAAAATCAGGAAAGAAAAACAAAGTCTAAAAACAAATGGGAAATTATCAAAGAAAAACAGGTGGTTTCCTTTTTTTATGAAAGAGGAGAAAAAGGAAACCGTACAAGATACCATTCCTATAAGCGAATGTTAAAAGACGGAATTTGTCAGATTGAAAAAGAACAAATTTAATAAAACCATTGGCTTTTTGGACATCAACTATCGCTTAATGGAAGAAGCGGATCAAGAAAGTATCTTCTCGGAATTTTCTTCTTTTCTAAATTTCTTTGATTCATCTGTGGAAGCGGAGTTCAGTTATATCAACAGTATCGGTGAAAAATGAGGAAATCAGTAAACTAATTGACATTAAAGAAAATATAGACAACTTCAATGAAATCAGAAATGAATATAGACAGATGCTATTAAATCAAAGTAGCAAGGGGAATAACGGACTATCCAAGAGTATGTATCTCACATTTACCATAGAGGCGGAGGACTTAAAGCAGGCAAAGAGTAGACTTGAGAGAATGGAAATGGATGTGTTAAACAACTTTAAGCAGATGGGAGTAAAAGCCTATGTACTTGATGGGGAGGAGCGTTTAAAGGTGATTCATGATATTTTAAACCCAAACGATAAACTTGTTTTTTCCTTCGAAGATTTAAAATACAGTGGACTGACAACGAAAGAATATATTGTTCCTCCGTCTTTTAATTTTTCCAAACCGACCTATTTTAAATCCGGAGAAGTCTTTGCCGAGGTGAATTTCTTACAGATTTTAGCATCGGATATTAAAGATGAGATGTTATCGGAGTTTTTGACATTGGAAGAAGATATGGTTGTTACTTTTCATATCAAAGCCATTGATCAGATGGAAGCGATTAAGAATGTAAAAAGAAAAATAACGGATTTAGACAAGATGAAGCTTGAGGAAAACAAGAAAGCCATACGTGCAGGTTATGATATCGACATCTTGCCAAGCGACCTTGTAACTTATGGGGCAGAAGCAAAGAATCTGCTAGCAGAGCTTCAAAATCATGATGAAAAAGATGTTTTTGGTAACCATTCTTTTTATGAATATGAGTAAAAAGTAAAGGGGAAACTTGATAATACGGTATTTGCATTAAAGTCCATTGCAAACAGACATAATTGCAGTTTGAAAAACCTAAATTATAGACAGGAACAGGGGCTTGTTGCAAGCCTTCCGCTTGGGATCAATGAAGTGGAAATAGAAAGGGGACTTACCACAAGTGCAGCCGCTATCTTTATACCATTTACAACAGAGGAACTCTTTATCAAGGGAGAGAGCTTATATTATGGTTTAAATGCTTTAAGCAGAAATATTATTATGGCAGATCGTAAAAAGTTAAAAAACCCGAACGGACTTATCTTAGGGACTCCAGGCAGTGGAAAATCTTTTGCAGCGAAGAGGGAAATTACCAATGCGTTTTTGATTACCGATGATGATATTATCATAGCAGATCCGGAAGCCGAATATTCTCCGCTGGTAGAAGCACTCGAAGGGCAGGTTATTAAAATATCGCCCATTTCAAAAGACTATGTAAATCCACTGGATATTAACATCGATTATGCCGATGAAGATAATCCGTTATCCTTAAAATCCGACTTTATTTTATCTCTATTTGAACTGGTGGTTGGAGAAAAGAAATTAAGTGCAGAAGAAATCTCCGTTATTGACCGTTGTTTACCAATTTTATATAAATCCTACTTTGAAAATCCTGTGCCGGAAAATATGCCGATATTGAGGATTTATATGACCTACTTCAAAAACAGGAAGAAACAGTAGGAAAGAAACTCGCAGTAGAGATGGAGATTTATGTAAAAGGAAGTTTAAATGTCTTTAACCATAGAACGAGTGTAGATACAAGCAATAGAGTGGTTTGCTATGACATCAAGGAGCTTGGAAAGCAACTTAAAAAAATTGGGATGCTCGTAGTACAGGATCAGGTTTGGAATAGAGTTACCATTAACAGAGCAAGTAAAAAAGCGACAAGATATTATGTCGATGAATTTCATTTGCTCTTAAAAGAACCGCAAACCGCCAATTATTCCATTGAAATCTGGAAGCGTTTCAGAAAATGGGGCGGTATGCCGACAGGACTTACTCAAAACATCAAGGACCTTCTTGCAAGTCCGGAGATTGAAAATATCTTTGATAATACCGACTTCATTTTAATGCTTAACCAAGCAGGAACGGATCGAGATATTTTAGCTAAAAAACTTAATATATCCAAACATCAACTTTCCTATGTAACCAATTCGGGGGAAGGAGAGGGACTTATCTTTTATGGAAATACGATTGTTCCTTTTATAGACCAGTTTCCGAAAAATACAAAACTCTATTCTCTAATAACAACCAAACCGGAAGAAGTAAAAAAAGGCAGGTGAATAGGGATGAGTGTGAACAGAAGTAAAAGAGGCATTCATAAAAGAAAATGAAAATAAAATTATTTGTGGGGATGCACTTGAAACATTAAAGAAATTTTTCCGGATGAAAGCATAAACTGTTGTATTACTTCTCCTCCGTATTACGGGCTTAGAGATTATCATAAGCAAAGGGCAAATCGGAAGAGAAAAGACAGTAGAAGAGTATCTCGACAGATTGGTAGCGGTATTTCGTGAGGTAAGAAGAGTATTAAAATCGGGCGGGACTTGCTTTATTGTGATTGGCGATTCCTATGCCGGTTCGGGCGGTGGAAAGGGACAGTATATGGATCCTAAATATCCAAAGGGAAGAAATGGACAAAATCTCTCGATTACACAAAAGGTGTTAGGATACAAGGCAAAGGATTTAATGGGAATTCCATGGCGATTGGCTTTACTTTTAAGAGAAGATGGATGGTATCTTCGTTCCGATATTATCTGGCATAAGGAAAATGCCATGCCGGAGGCTTGTAGGGACAGACCAAGTCGTTCTTATGAACATGTGTTTTTGCTTTCCAAATCACCAAGATATTATTACGACTATGAACAAATGGCAGAGCCGATGAAAGAAGTCAGTAAAAAAAGATATGTACGAGGAAGAAGAGCCGATAACAAATATTTAAGAGAAGATGCCGGAATCAAAGTTCAAAAAATCAATGAGGCAAGAAGATATGGAGAATATAAAGGGGATAATATTCCACAGTTTCGTAATAAAAGGGATATTTGGACCATCAATACCATATCTTTCAGAGGAAATCATTATGCGGCATTTCCGCCGAAGTTAGCTGAAATCTGTATGATTGCAGGTTGTCCGAAAGACGGGATAATCCTTGATCCTTTTATTGGAAGTGGAACGGTCGGATTTGTAGCACTTATGCAAGATAGAAAATATATCGGAATAGAATTAAATGAGGAGTATTGTAAGCTTGCAAGGAAAAGAATTGAGACGGAGGTGAAATCTTTGAATGAAAAACAATTGAGATACAAAAAGAGTAGAGCGAAGAATTTAGCAAAAAGTACTTCTTTTTCTTCAAATCATCAAGGTAGCGGTGAATATGGCAACAATTTATTAGGTGACAATCGTCTATCAAATACACAAGAATATCATTCATCAAAATCTATTGATGTGAGTAGTAAAAAGATGAAGAAAAAATTTTTATACTCAAGAAGATAATTTAGTGAAAGAAAGTGAATTTGAGTAAAGATAAAGCTAATATCCAAGAATCAATCAAGAGTTTTGTAAGTGGACAATATGAAAAAGATACGCAAAATAATTTCTTAAATCTTTCAAGTGATAACAGAGAAAAAGAATCAAACTTTTTCCGGGAAAAGAAAAATCATAAGAAAAATTGAGAAAAGCAGATCGATAAGTTTCAAAAGGAAGAACAAAGAGTCTATGATCCATTGTCTAAAGATATGGATAACGATGGAGTAATAGACAGATACGATGTGGATTTTAGGGATAGTAAAGTATCCCATCGAACTCTGCAGATGATGAAACGTATGATACTAAGCAAAAGTAATAAGGAAAAAAATTTATGATGAATATGTAAAAAAATCCAAAATCCAAGAATAAGAGATACAAACATTATGCAAAAGATACCTTTTTAAAAAGAAAGTCCAAAAATCGGAAAAAGCAGAAGAAATATGTGAGAGTAATTTTGATGATAAGGAGTTCACAAGAAATAAGGATACGAAAAAGAATTCATTTCAGGATGTAAATGATAAAAGAAAAACTACTGATAAACACCCATCACAAAAAGAAAAGCAGGAAAATTTGAAAAACAAGAAAAGAAAATCTCCAAGTTACAGCAGAAAAAGCAAAGGCAAGAGCAGAAACTGAAAAATAAGGGAATTGACGGAAAAACGCAAAGTGCTAAAAAGTGCAGTGATAGCATCAGGGATGGTAAATCGGTATTTGGAAAGCGGAAAGAGAGAAAAATGCCGGTAGTAGATGCTGCTTATAAGGTTACAGATCAAGTCGAAAAATATTTCAAGGAAAATATATCATTCATGGGAAAAAGAAAAATTTAAAAAGGCAAAAAGATAACAAAATTAGGCAAAAGCATTGAAAAATCAAGAAAAGAAACTCTTTTTAAAAAGAATATGGAAGAGATGAAAAAGTGCGGACTATCAAAAACACCTCAAGGCTCAGACAATTTTTTAAAAGAAGGCAGTATAAAAGTCAGATTCAAAAGAAGTATAAAGACAGTGTAAAAAACAGAATAAAAAAATCCTTTATGGAGGGAAGTAAACGATTTGGTGAATTTGTAAAATCCAGAGGGAAAAAGATAGTATTTCTATCGCTTTTAGCGTTAGGAATATTTTTTATGCTCTTTCAGGCGGGAAGTATGATGATGAATATGGGAACAGGGGAATGGTAGGCACACCGTTTCAACCACCTACTTATCGTCAGAAGATACTCTAAAAGAGGTCAATCAGGAGTTTTCATCTTTAGAACAGGCTTTGCAAGAAGAAATGGACAGTGTGGAGGAAAATCATCCGGGTTATGATGAATATATTATAAACGGAAAAGAAAAAATCGGTCATAATGTCCATGAGCTCTTGTCTTATATCACAGCACGTTATGGAATTGTAAAGAATATTTCTGAGGTAGAAAGTGAACTTCAAAGCTTTGTTTCAAAAAGATGTATACCTTAACCTATAAGGAAGAGATCGAAATCAGATATAAAACCGTTACATCCAGTTATACGGATGCTGACGGCAATGAACATACTGAAAGTCATGAAGAGCCGTATGAGTATAAGAAACTCATTGTAACCTTAGAAAAAAAGAGATGGATTCTATTATCAGAGAGGTATTTCAGTCTTATCCTGATAATTTATCCCATTATGAAATTTTACTTGCAAAGCAAAAGGAAATATGGAGTTGATCTTTTGGAAATGGTAGCGGTGATTTTTCCGAGATTATAAACAATCCCGATTTTTCCAATCCGGGACTTGAATTTAATGAGGAAAGTGTAAAGAAATTGTTCATGAGGCGGAAAAACATATTGGAAAAAGATATGTGTTTGGAGCGAACGGACCGAAACAACTTTGACTGTTCTTCTTTTGTCTGCTGGACCTATACCCATTCTGGGGATAAAGAATATGCCGAGAACGACAGCATGGGGCATATATAAAAATTACTGTAATCCCGTTTCATCAAGCGACGCAAAACCGGGAGATATTATCTTTTTCAAAAGACACCTATAATTCAGGCTCACCAATAAGCCATGTCGGTATCTATGTAGGTGGTGGATATATGATTCGTGCCGAGATCCGATTCAGTATGCAAGATAGATACACCGTATTGGAGAGATCATTTTTACGGCTGGCAGACCAAAATAGGAGGTGGAAATTTGAATAAAAATACAGAAAAATATAGAGAAACAAAAGATATTCAGGAAAAATAGAAGAATTAAAAGTTAAAAACAGGAGATGTTAAAAGAAGAACAGGAAGAGATGGAGAAATATTGAGAGTCTAAAAAGAATACCGAGTATTGATATTTCCATAGATGAGTTTTTAGAAATGATGAGAAATTATAAAAGAGGAAAAACAGAAAAAGGAAGTTACAGGAAATGACACATACAAAAATCATAATAATATGGAGGGAAAATCATGAAAATCAAATGGAAGAAGAATAATGGCGATGACATTGTCAGAGTAATCTTTACTAATAGCTATACTTGGAACAATGCTTTTAATCGCCAAATTGTTTTACAAGGAAGTTTAATACCGACACTGATCAGTCCCACAGAAGTTTTAACTCAAACTAAAATGCAGTTAAGATAAAATATATCTAAGGATGAGTGTATATAAGGAAGAAATAATTGAAGCAGAAATCAGGCAAGTTCTTGACAGTGAGACTTACCAATGTTGAGGATAATATGAAATTTATTGACGAATTTTGTTCTATAAAGTAAAGGGGGACGGTACAGATGAGATTATCCGTAAAGTGGGAAAAATTACAGTTAGGATAAAAGACTCAAACAGAGATGAAATAAGAACAGTCGAACAAGGAAAATCTGATACGGTTCGATAAAGAAACACAAACGGAAAAATACTACAAAAGACAATTCCACTCAGACGGATATTACTAAAAACATGACTTGGATAAAATGGACAGAGAGTATCAGGAATTAAAAAGGATGAGATTGACGGCTGAATAAGGAGCTTAAAGATAAAGATAGGTTAAGTGATAAGCAAAAAGAAAAATCAAAGACCTTGAAGATGAGATTGAAAGATTGGAGAATAAATTGAAAAAGGATAAAGAGAAAGTCAATTCATCTAAAAGAAAATTCAGAGCTTAGAAAAATCAGTGGAGGATTTGGAAAAAGAAGTTAAGGAATTAAAGGGAAAGATTGGATGAATTAAACAAAAAGAAGGATAATACAATTACAAGTGAGTCTACTTTCACCGAACAATTCATCGGAAGGATTTTAAAAAGTATTACACCAGTGCCTTTGCAAGTACAAAGAGCAGGAGAAAAGCACAAAGTTCAACATAAAATCTTCTGCAAGCATAGCAAATACAGAAAAAGAAAAATACGGAAGAAAAAAGGAAGTTCGTTATCGAATAAGCTGACTGCAAAACAAGTACCGAATAATAATCGGGATCAGCGGACAGCTCAGTGAGAACAAATAAAATCCCAATAAAGGGTAGCTGCTCCGTCAAAGCAAGGGCAGTGTCGTGGAAAATAAGGATAATGCAAATAAGGATTATCCGATTCATCATGGAGATAGTAGTGATAACAAAGAAGCAGGTAAATATCAGCAGATGCAAGACAGTTATTACCTTCAGACAAAATCCGGCAAGATATTTTCATCTAATCATCAATCACGATGAGAGAAGTGAAAAAATGTAATGCTTAATCGAAGTATCTGAAGATGATCTTCTCAATATGGTGAGAAAAAGGAAAAAGCCAAAGAGGAGGTCAAAAATAGAAGAAACCGTATCGGAAAGTGAAAGTCAAAAAGAAGAGCCGAAAAAGGAAGAAAGCAAAGGCTAAGGCTCTATATATTTTTTAGAATCATCGTTCTTTGCAGTAGTTGGAGCAGGATATTACTTAAAATTTACAAGAAAAACGGAAGAGGATGATTATGAAGATGAAGAAGAATATGACGAATTTGAAGATGAGTAAGGAAAAAGAGGACGATGCAGAAGATTTGGAAGAAAAGAACAGCAGAAACTATAGATGATATGGCAATCGACTCTTATGATGATGAAGAAGATGAGGAATAAAAGTTATAAAAAGAGAAATGTAAATCCTGATGTTGTAATTGTGCGTACTATCTGATATAATGTAGCACTAGTTGCAACAGGAGAATGGATACTATGGATTATATAAAAAGATAAAAGAAAAATTGAATAAAACAGGTGGAGTTATACAGAATGAGACTTAAAAACTCTAATATTCCTACATATATATCTCACACGAATGGTGGAGAAAGGTGAGATGATTCGTGCAGATAGAGGAACCTATATAGATTTCAAACGGAGATTATGACGAGTATTATTTTTCATAATAGATGTAAGGTTGCTGTCTTATGTATCCGCTCTTTATCTTCAGGGTTTACAGACATAATCCCGAATGAAATGGAAGTTACAGTATACAAAGGGTACAATCCCATCGCATAAGCGGAAAATGTGAGAATTCACTATGTAACAAGAAAGCAATTTATAATTTGGGATGACAGAATGCCAAACAATGTTTGGGAATACAGTAAAAGTTTATGACTTTGGAAAGAACGATTGCGATTTTATTAAAAACAGAAGTGAAATAGAAACTGAACTGTTTTTCAAAAACGATTAACACGTATGTCCGTTATGAAATAAAGATTTGAATAAACTATAAGAGTATTCTAGATGAAGATATATGAAAAGTAAAAAGAAATTTTTGGAGGTTGTTTATGAATAAAGACAAGCTAAGGCGATAATGTCAAAAACTGTCAAAAGAAACAGGACTTAGCTTTTAATGCTGTGCAAACACACTATTTTTAGAAAGTATTTAGGAAAGAATAGTAAGTAGTGACGAAAAGTGAAAACTGATTTTTAAAGGTGGTTTTTACTTGCAAATGTAATTGGAATAAGGCAGAGAAACACAGTAGATATTGATTTTTGATAAGAAGATTTTCACTTACTGAAGAAAACATCAGCAAAGATTTGAAAAATATTCTCAAAGCGGAAACGATAATGGAATTACTTATGAGATTCAGAAAATAGAAGAAATCCGCAAAGAAAGATGAATATGAGATTTAGAATTACAGTTCTTGCAGACTTGAAAAATATCAGGCAAAGATTATTCCACTCGATATAGCAACAGGCGATCCAATTACACCAAGTGAAATATCCTATGAATATAAAAAGTATTTTTTAGTGATAAGTTTTTGAAATTTGTGCATATAATATAGAAACAATGCTTGCTGAGAAGATTCAGACAGTATATCAAAAGAGGGCGTTTAACAGCAGAAGTAAAGGATTTTTATGATATTTACATTTCTATATCATTTGAAAAGAAGAAATTGATTTTGAGCGGTTAGAGAAAGCGTGTCAAAAATACATTTGGGCATAGAAACACAGATTTTCATACAGATGCTATTCTTGATGTATTAGCATACCTAAAAGCTGAGAAAGACCTTTGAAAACACGATGGAGAGTTATCAAAAAGGTTTAGTTATGCAGGAGAAATAAGTTTTGATGATGTAATGGATACTATGATAGAATTTGAGTCAAAAATATAAGATAAATTTAATGAAACGACAGAGAAGTAGTCTTAAAAGATAATAGTAGAGTCTGTGATTTTGAGGCAAAGAAAGCTCATAATGAGGAACGTCAAAACCTGATGATAGACGAGAAGATATTATTGAGATTATTGAGGGAAATTTCTACAAGTTACTGTCCCTTGATTTATCAAAAATATTCTATGTTTCAGAGCGAACAATAGAGAGAGATTTGAAAAATTAACTGAAGAAAAGTAATTGAATATACCGGTAGATGCAAAAGATGGCTATTGGAGAGTAAAGAAATAAATAACAATAAGTAAATAGAAATTTCTTAAATACGATGCAGCATGTAAGAGAAAACTGTGAGCGAGAGAAAATCTTTCGCTCTTTTTATGCAAAAAGGAGGAATTTATGCGAACACTGGTAATAAGTGAAAAACCGAGTGTGGCAATAAGCATATCAAAGGTGCTTGGAGCAACGAAAAAGAAAGATGGATATTATGAGGGAAACGGCTATAAAGTATCTTGGTGCATTGGACATCTAATTCAAATGGCAAATCCTGATTCCTATGATGAAAAAGTATGCAAAGTGGAATATAGAAGATTTTACCGATTATTCCAAGAATATAACATGAAAATAATGAAACCTACAAAGAGCAGTTTAACATCCTTAAAAGTTGATGAATGATAAGGACATGAAATTTGTAATCAATGCTTGCGATGCAGGACGTGAGGGGGAAAGTATTTTTAGATTGGTATATCTTCAGGCAAATTGTAAAAAGAAGATGAAGAGACTTTGGATTTCATCTATGGAAGACAGTGCCATTAAAGAGGATTTGATAATCTAAAGAAGGAAAGACTATGATAATCTCTTTGAATCAGCACAGGCAAGAGCAATTGCCGACTGGCTTGTCGGAATGAATATTAGCAGGCTATACTCTTGCCTGTATAAGCAAAATTACAGTGTTGGGAGAGTTCAGACACCCTACTCTTTCCATGATTGTTAAAAAGATACGATGAGATAGCAAACTTTTAAGAAAGAAAATACTATACGGTAGAACTTAACTTGATGGCTTTTACTCTTTCGACAGAACAGAATTGACAGCTTAGAAGTGGCGGAACAACTAAAACTTACTCGGAAAACAGAATAGAAATTGCAGGATGTGGTACAGAAAGAAAAAGTTACAAAACCTGACTTGCTATTTGATTTGACAACACTGCAAAGAGAGTGCAATAAGTATTTTGGATACTAGCAAAACAAACTCTGATTATGCTCAGAGTTTATATGAAAAAGAAACTGATTACTTATCCGGAGAACAGATAGTGAGATGTACCAACAGATATGATTACAGTACATAAATAATATATTGGGACAAAACGACTTTGATACAGATCGTATATAAGGTCATTTTTAATTCAAGCAGAGTAACGGATCATCATGCTATTACTACCGACAGTAAGTTCAATGGTGAAGATTTATCGAGTATTCCGGAGAGTGAAGCAAAAGTGTATTGGCTTATATCAAATAAAGCTCCATGCAAGTGTAGGTTATCCTTTAATCGAGAATACTACTAAGATTGTAGCAACTTTTGACGGCTTTGAGTTTACAAGCTCAGGTAAGGTAATTGTAGATGAAGGCTTTACAAAGTATTTGAGAGAATATAAGTCCAAGAGGAAGGAAGAATCTGTTTTGCCATATGTAAATGTAGGGAGATGTCCTTGAAATAAAGGAGAAAGAAATCAGGGAAAAAGTACACAGACCGTCAAAGCTTCACAGAAAAACTACACTTTTAAAGGCTATGGAGATTGCAGGGGCATGACGCATGGGAAAAAGGTGTAGAGCTGAGCGAAAGGACTTGGCACACCGCAACTCGTGCAGGCATTATTGAAAAACTTAATCTTCAAAGGTTTTATCGAAAGAGACAAAAAGAATCTAATTGCAAACCAATAAAGGAATCAGTCTTATAACGATTGTAGCAGATACCTTTTAAATCGCTGAGACAACTGCAAAATGGGAAATGGAATTAGTGAATATTTCACAGGAAAAATCTTCAAAGGAAGAATTTTTGAAAGACATTGAAAATGAGATAAGAAATGAACTATCTCATTACAAAAGGAGTAGCCTATGTTTGATACGCTAATAAAAATTTAGTAAAGATAGAGAAAAATTGGATTTTTATGCTACAGATAAAAGGGCAACCCATGAACTTTTTAAAAAGAGAACAGTTTATATCTTTAGTTTACGAGCCTGCTTTGCAGGAGAAGGACATATCGGAAAAATTTTAGAAGAATACGGTTATATGGTAAAAGCGACAGATATTTGCTATAGAGGATATGGAGAAGAAAGGAAGTTGATACAGTAACAGAAAATATATTGGATATCGTAACCAATCTCACCTATTTTTGTGCAAGTGAGTTTTTTACGACACGCACTTGAGATATCGAAAGAGGGTGTAAAAATAGCAATGCTCTTTCGTTTGGCGTTTTTAGAGGGGCAATCAAGATATGAGTTATTTAGAAAGTATCCTCCAAAGAGAGTATATGTATTTTCCAAAAGATTAAATTGTGCTAAGAACGGAGAGTTTTGGAAATCCAAAAGTAGCGGGATCGCCTTTGCTTGGTTTCTATGGGAGGTGGGATATACCGGATATACAGAATTAAGATGGATTCGATAGAACAATGGAATAGAATGATTGAAAAAACGAAGGAGGAAAACATGGATAAGAAGAATGAAAACATACAGAAACGGGAAGAACAGACAAAAGAAGTAATGAGCGAGATTAAATCGGAATATACAAAGACAGCCGACTTTTTAGAAGAACATACCGATCAGCAGCTTACAATCGCCAAGGAAATGAAAGAGGAGATGCAAAACAAGGACTTTAATCCAAATATTGAGGAGTTAAAAGCACTCAAAGAAGAAATCACCGGATTAAAAGCCGAGATCAAACGATTAAATGAAATGGAAAATATAGGGTTAAGTTCACTGATTGTGCGAGATATTAAGACTGTAGGCAATACCCTTATTAATTTACAGGAAAAAGCCGTTGGAAGTATCAAACATTTGGATGACAGTATGAAACATCAGCTTTCTACAATCTGACGAAAGCACAGGAAAAATTCGTACAGATGAAAATAGGAATTGTAAAAAGGATTGGTAAACTCCATGCAAGATTTTATCAAGGATCAACAAAAGAAACTGGATAGTTGCCTTGAAAAAATTAGATAATCTATCCAAAGAAATCCAAAAAGATGAAGAAAAATTAGGGAAAGACAGTCTGAATAAAGAGGAAAAACCTATAGAAAAAAGGAACAAAATACAAGAAAAAGAAGGTCAAAAAGGAAAAGACAGAGAAAAAAACCGTCTGTACTAAAAATTAAAAAGAAAATCAGCAAAAAAATCAAGAAGGAAGAAAAAGTAAGGGATGTAAAAGCACCTAAAAAGATAAGGGAATGGAAATATAGTAGGGTAATCGTTATGAATGACCTCATAAAAATTATGAAAATATTCCTGATGATCTAAAAAAGAGAAACGATGGTGTCTGTATAAAATCATTTCAAGAGAAGGAAGAAACACAAAACTTCCCATTATGCCAAATTCAAAAGCCTGCCAAATCAATGATAAAACGACATGGAATTTTATGAAGATTGCATAGCAGCACTTAATCGAAATATTGGTGATGGTCTTGGATTTATGTTGGGAGACGGATATATCGGCATAGATATTGATAAGGTAAGTGATGATATTATGGCGTATAGTATGGATTATCAAGCAAGGTCTATGACAGCCGATTTTTTAAGAGGAATTTCCACCTATGCCGAACTGTCTCCATCAAAAACAGGATTGCACTTTATCGGTAAGGGTAAAGTTCCGGGAGAAAGAAAAAGGCATAAAAATTTGGAAATTTATGATGAGGGGCGATTTTTTACAGTAACCGGAAATGTAATAAAAGATAAGGACAGAAGCCATATTAAACCTATCGAGCAGGAGTTATTACCCCTTTATCAACAGTATATGCCTGCTATGGGCAATCAAATAGAACATAAACAAGCAAGCAATGAACAAGCAAAGAGAAGCACAAAAGAGAATCATTTTATACAAAGATACAGGCAATCATCTAATGATGTATTGGAATTACTTTTTGAAAAAGGATATTTTTCATATACTGGAGAGGATTTAAGAAGAATTTATTACGGAAATTATGAAAGCTATTTTACCAGCCAATCGGAGGCTGATTTTTTTATGCTACAAAGACTGCTTTATTATACCGCTGATTTAGAACAAGCCATATCCTTCATGGAAAATAGCGGACTGAAAAGAGAAAAATGGTATAAAAGACGAGGCATACCGACTATATCCACTATATTGCAGATAAGGGCGATAGGGCTCTATCAATCAGATTTTATGATTGGGAAAAGAGAAACCATTAAAGGAGTAAAGCAGAAGGAAAAAGACATGAAAAATAAAAGAAGAAAAGGAGGGAGATACAGATGCCAAGATATGAATTTGATGAAGTCAAACAAATTCTTGATTTTGCAAAAGAAGAATTTAGGGAAATATAGATAGGGTATGAAACCTATCTTAAGGTAGTGGGAAACAACTATAAATATCCGTATTTTTAATCAACTTAGCATATATACAGTAAATGAAAAAGGCAACAGCCTGTGCGGAATATGACTATTGGAAGAGTATCGGAAGAAATGTAAGTAGGGAGAAAAGGGATTCCTGTTTTAGATATCGAAAGGAAAAGGATAAAATATATTTTTGATGTAAGTCAAACGGTGAGTTTAAATCATAATATTTCTGAAGTAAAATTATGGAAGTATCATAATGAAAAGCATATAACTGCCTTAGATACCCTGATTGATACTTTTTAAAGAAAAAAACAGTAACCTTATATTTTTCTACAGAAGATAAGATAAATACACTTGTTTCGCTATATACAAGGCAGATATTCAAATAAAGTGCTTGATTCTTTAAGTGATGAAACCTTAAAAGAAAACAGTAAAGTAAGATATCTTCACTTTTTGGAAGAATCTGCAAAGGTTTCGGTATATGAAAGAATGGGACTTCGTCTTTTTAGGGAGATAGGGAAAAATTAGAACTGCTCTCAAGAGTTTCAAGTACGCAAAGGATATTGACAGATTGCTTTCCTATACTTCAAAACAATGTAAAAAGAATACTTATGGATATCGGTAGAGAAATTTCAAAAGTGGAGGAAAGAGAAAAACTTTCAGAAATTCAAAAAAGGGAGCAGACAAACAGCTTTAAGGAGCGTTATAATAATAGTACAGATGAAATGAACGGAACTATCGAAAATATAGAAACAGAAGAAAGAAATAAAGGAGGCTTGGAAGATGAAAGAAACCGTAGTACTGGCGAAGAAAGAATACATTCTGGAGGGCGAGATTTATACACCGATCGTGAAAGAGAGTCCATTCGAGAGAGAGGGAGGGACTTACAGACTGGAGAAGATGGAGGACGGATCGGAAGTGTTAATTCCGAATATGAAACTGCCGGAGAAACTGAACTTAAGCAAACTGAACCGATTTGGAAAAGCGAGACTGAAATATCTCAAAGAGGAAAGAGGGGAAGAATATCAGATTATGTTGATGGAAGAAACCCTAATGGATCATCTGTTGGACATTCAGGAACAAGTGGAGAACTTCATGGATATAGAAGAGATGAGAATGAAAGAAGCTTGGGGAATGACAACCAGAGATGCAGGATCAGGATTTTCTGAAGTACGCAGGACTGAAGAAGAATCTGGACATGACACTTACAAGAATGGCGATGGAACAGATCGTTTGGGCATAGATGAGCATCATGAAGAAGAATATACAGAAAGATAGAAACAAGATCATATAGGAAATGAAAGGAAAGAAGTCGATAAGGCTTCTTTTCTTTTGCTCAAAAACGTAGGAATTCAGGAAGATTTGAATTACCAGATGCAGCAAGAAGAAATTGATGCTGTTTTAATTCATGGAGGAAATGAGGACAATTTACGCTTAAAGGTGTTAGCCGAATATTCTAAAGGGAAAAAGTATGGAAGAATTGGCTCATTTTCTTCAAACTACTTTTCAGGTGGAAATGGATATGAAGCTAAAAGGAAATAGAGTTTGTGCATGGTACGAAAGACGGATCTACATCTGTCAATGATGTATCTTCAAGAGAAAATCGTCATCAGATCCTTTTCAGTGGGAAAGATGCAGCAAGACGTATAGAGGAATTGATTGATAAGGGAGAATATGCCACAAATGTGGAGGTGGCAGAAGCTTTTTCCTTGAGAGAAAAAGAACTGGCAGAGAAGTTATGGTTTTTAAAAGGCGATTTTGCAGATGAAGTAAGAAATAGCTACTTGTCAATTCTCAAACAGAGATGAAAAAGGATATCCGGATAAAACCGAAGAACTTGCAGAAAACTTAAAGTCCTGAATTTAGAAATGTACTAAGGGAAGAATACGAAACCTTTTACAAGATTATGACAAAAATCAAGTGTTTTTACGATTCCATTATCATAAAACAAAAAGATATTCTACAAAGATTACAGGATTTAGAGATACCAAGAAAAGATTTTTATTTCAAATATGATGGAAATTCCAGAGATTAAGGGGTTTATTACAGAAGATGAAATGGATGAAAACTTTTAGAAGACGGCAGTGGTATTTCTGACGGGTAAGAAAAGAATTTATAACTTTTTAATGAAAAGTCATACTCTCAGGAACGAGCAGAGTTTCTAAAAAGAAGAATATGGAACAGGAGGGTCATTCTCATGCTTTATCCGGTGCAAGAGGAAGCAGTGAATGGCACGATGCAAAGGAATTAAGCTTGAAAAAGAAAAATTGTAATGATATTTTTTAAACTGGAATCAGGCAGCAAAAGGATACAAACTCTTATTGAAAGTGACAGATATATAGAAAAGGAAGAGCTTACAGAGCAGACAGAAAACAGGGAAGATAGAAAAGAAAATATAGCAGATAGAAATGAACCTTTCAAAGAAGAATCTGTTTCTGAAACAGGGAATCGTAGAGATTATTGGGTTGTAGAATTTAATGAAGGGTTAAATCTTATAGAAAAAGAGTATGCCGGAGAACTTGTTACGAAAGAATTGCTTGATGAAATCAAAGAGCTTGACGAAAAAATCAGAGTTCATAACAAAACGGTAGGTGAAGATGAATATGGAGAAATGACTGACGAGTGGGTAGGTTATTCTAAATTCTATTTTGATCATATTGTAGACGGAGAAGTGGAAGAACACTTCAGAATGGATATCGGGGATGGAAATGAGGTAAACCAAAGAGGTTTTCAGTATCTTTATGAACAGATGAACATAAGCAGAGAAACCGAAGAACACAGTGCAGAAGATATAGATAATATCTTAAAGAATATTTTTAGAAAATGAGTCTATGACAGTGGTATCAAGTCAGGAAGATTATAAGAAGTTATTCCCGTATTTTAAAAACTTTTGTATATACGGATGGTTCAACATTTGAAGAATATAATCCGTTTTGAGGATAGATGAAAGAATATATCAGATTTAGCCTGTTTTACTTTTTTTCAAAAATAATGACGGTGAGTATAGAGTAGCATATAACAATACGGACAGCTTAATTTATTCAAGCAATGTTGATCAGGTTCTTAGAAAGAATAAAGGCTTTAGAAACAGAGATAGAAGATGACATAGCAAAAAAGGCTACCGAAGATAAGATTGCTATTAAGGTTGGTAAACTACTATTCGAGTTGTAGAAAAAGGAAAAAGTAAAGGATATATCTTTAGAAGAAACAGGACTGTGTTTATCCGAAAGAAGATAATATCGAAGGAAAAGATTTATTCGCTATATCGAGGAACAACCTTTGAAGAAAGCACCAAGATTGATGCACTTTTTCGACGAGATTACTACAAGTATGAAAGAAGTGAAATCTAACAGATCTTAATGATGTTTTCTATCTTGAAAATCAAGGACTATATGAAATTTCATCGGATAAGGTAACGGAAGAAAAAGGCGGTTTTTGATTTTTGAGGTGGCAAGTTTTAATGAACAGTTTCCTGATTATTATAATGATATTTATGTGTATAACAGAAACTTAAAAATAGATGATGCTCTATCAAAATATTGCCTATATCAACCGAGAAAATGAAATACATTTTAATGTTAATTTACCGGAAGAAGAAAAAAAGCAAAAGTATTGGAGTTAAGAGATAAGAAAGAAATTTTATCTGCTCTGATTTTTTTAAAGAGGTAAAGGACATAGGAGAATATCAATTTTATCCTCAAAAGCGAAGAATTTATTTTTAGATGAAAAAAATATATCGGAAGATCTTTTAAAAGCACCGGAGCATATAACAGACAGCATTGATGAAAAAAGAAGGTTATGAGGGACGGAGCTTGTTTTGGATATGAAAAAAATAAGCAGTTAAAGACAAAAATTTAAGATATAACGGATATATGTTAAGTTCCAATCTCAGCCATCCAATATGAAGTTATCATGAAATGCTTCAAAATCTTCCTTATCTTCTTGATGATAATCATAGAAAGTGTTATGCTTACCGGTTATATCAATTGCAGCAGATTGAAAAAGCAATGAGGAAAAGAATGAGCAGATAAAGAGTCAATCTATCAGGAAGGATATGCAGGTAAAATATCAAGGGCAAAAGAATATGTAATTTCAGAAATTCAGGACTATAAAACATATAAAACGATAAAATTAGATGATAATGAAAGGCTATTTAAACGGCTTTATAACAGGGTAGCGAAATTCTTCCTTTTCAGAAATGAAAGTGAACTTGATTTGGAGATTGTATCTACAACAGAGAAGCTACAAGAACAAAGTATCAATGAGGAAGATCTTTATTTCTGTTAGATATTGAAGATTATAACAAAAAAAGGACTTTCCGTTCTCTTTTCAAAAATAAAGAATATGAAATTACCGGAAATAATTTTTAATCCCGTTTGGAATGAGTAGGATTCAACTTGTCTCAAAATACAGAAAAACTGATGACGGAAGTTTTATATACCCCCAAAAAGACCGGTTGCAAATCTTTATGCAAAAAGAATTTCTTGAACAGTTTAAGTTGGAATGAGAAAAAGAATGAAAAAAAGCGTTGAAACAAAAGCAAATGTCTTTAATGGATATTTTTAAAAAGAAAAAGGACAACTTAAAGGAAAAAAAGAAGAAATTTCAAGTGAAAAAGAACGTACCTGTCAATATAGGGGCAAAAAGTAATCTATCAGGAGAAGAATATACGGTCAGTGCTTTTCAATATAATGATGTTTTTGGAGAAAAATGATTTATGGTTAAATCCTGTATCAAAGAATAATCATCAAATTCCGATTGTAAGTTTCTCTGATAGAAAAGAGCTAAATGAAAAAAACTCATTGTTATTGACACCAACCTTAACTTTAGGAGAAGATAAGTCGGAACTTTTACACCATAGTTTAGATGTAATAAATGATAAAGGGACTGTGATTGCCAATCAGTTTATTGTAAATGTGGATAATCAAAATAGAGAATTTACAGTATATAGTGAACAAAATCCTAATAGCCATAGAGAATTTAAACTCTTTCGATTATCTAAAATGGACTTGGGAAAATTGATGGAGATGGAAATAATCTAAAACTTACAAAGCATAAGCAGGAAACTATTGATAAGAAATTAGAAAGTTATGACAACTGGAAAGAGGATAGGAAAAAAAGAGAAATTCCGGGAATAACAGGTTCTTCCATTATTTCACCTATTACCGATGAAATGTTCCTACAAATGCAAGAGCATAAAGAAAAATTAAAAAGAGGAGGAAAGATACGCCCCTGATGATGAAATATATGGGAAGTATTCCTCCAATCAATTACAAAATAACAGGAGAAGATGAGATCTTGCCACCTTCAGAAAGATTGAAGAATAACATAGAAGCCATCAAAGTTTTAAAAGAAATCGAAGAAAGACATAGTCATGCAACAAAGGAAGAACAGGACATATTAAACAAGTATGTCGGATGGGGTGGACTTTCTGATGTGTTTGATGAAGAAAAACAGGGACAATGGAGTAAGGCAAGAGATTTTCTAAAAGAAAACTTATCACAATCTGAGTATGATGCAGCAAGAGAAAGCACCCTTACTGCTTTTTATACACCAAAGGTTGTAATAGATAGTATCTATAAGGCTCTGTCCAATATGGGATTTGAAAGTGGGAATATTTTAGAACCCAGTATGGGAACAGGCAGATTTCTTGGTAATCTTCCGGAGAGTATGCAAAGTAGCAAATTTTATGGAGTGGAACTTGACAGTATTAGTGGTAGGATAGCAAGTAAGTTGTATCCTAACGCTAACATACAGATAAAAGGCTTTGAAGAAACAACTTTTTCAAACAATTTATTCGATATAGCGATAGGAAATGTACCTTTTGGAGAATATAAAATATCGGATCGTGAGTATGAAAGAAACAACTTTCTTATCCACGATTATTTCTTTGCCAAAACCTTAGATAAAGTGCGTTCCGGCGGAGTAGTGGCCTTCATAACCTCAAATGGAACAATGGATAAAAAGCGAAGATGTAAGAAGATATATCAGTGAGCGTGCAGAGTTTTTTTAGGAGCAATTAGATTACCTAATAATACTTTTTAAAGGAGAAGCAGGAACAGAAGTAACAAGTGATATACTTTTCCTTAAAAAAAGAGACAGATTACTAAAATTAGATGAAGACTGGATAAAAACTTGATACTGATGAAAAAGGGCTTAACATATAACAAATACTTTTGTAGACAATCCGATATGGTGCTTGGGAATATGGAAGAAGTATCAAGCAGATTCGGGACAGCCTTAGCCTGTATTGCAGATGAAAATATTACACTCAAAGAACAGCTTTGAGGCAGCTATTAAAAATATTAAAGGAAACTATGAAAAAGCAGAGTTAAATAATGAACTGGAACCGGAAACCGTTCCGGCTGATGACAGTGTGAAAAAACTATTCCTATGCAGTAATTGATGACAAGGTATATTTTAGAGAAAACTCCATTATGCAAAAATTGGATTTAAATAAAAGTTGATGAGGGAGAAAGTAAAGGCATATCTTGAAAATCGAAAAAACATTAAGGCAGGTAATTGCCTATCAAAAAGAAGATTATTCCGATACAGAAATTAAAGAAAAACAAGAGGATTTAAACTCGTCTTTATGATGACTTTTTCTAAGAAATACGGAATTTTAAACAGTAAGGCGAATAAAAAGTTGTTTCGTGAAGATGCGAACTATTCTCTACTTTCCACTTTGGAAAAGCTGGATAAAGAAGGAAGCTTTATAGAAAAATCCGATATCTTTTACGAAAAAGAACGATAAAAAGCCGTTGCGATCACTCATACAGATAATTTGACAGAAGCACTTATCCTATCTCATTTCCAAAAAGGGAAAGTCAATTTTGACTATATAGAAAAAGCTCACTGAAAAACAAGAGGAGAAATTATTGAAGGATTAAAGGAGAAATATTTTTAAATCTAGATGGATTTGACCCAAGTGATACGACCCTTTTTCTCTTCAGCTGTAGATTTGGGAGATTTTTCAAGATCTTATGTAACTGCTGATGAATATTTATCCGGGAATATAGAGAAAAGATAGAAAGTAATAGATTCGTATATCAAAGAAATGTAGAACATGAACTTGAGCAAAATGAACATTTTAAGCCATTTCAGAAAAATACTGATACAAGAACTATTAGAACCAGAATAATACTAGACTCTAAAAAGAACTATCCAGTCTTAATTATCAAAAACAAAAAAACTATTAGAAGTAATGCCAAAAGAACTTAGAGGCAAGTGAAATAACTGTTAGAATGGGAGCAACTTGGGATACCTGAGAAAGATTATAAGAGCTTTTATGTTTCATCTGTTAAAGACATCTGCTTCAAACAGATGGAATATTGATATCAAATATACCAACTTTACAGGGGAATACAGAGTAGAAGGTAAAAAGCATAGATAAAGGAAATGACCTTGCTGATTTCACATACGGGAACAAAGCAGGGTAAGTGCCTATAAGCTGATTGAAGATACATTGAACCTTAGAGATACCAATGTATATGATCAAATTGTTGATGAAGAAACGGAAAGAGAAAGTTCTGTCTTTAAACAAAGAAGAAACAATGCTTGCAAAGGAGTAAGCAGGAAATCATCAAAGAAGAGTTTAAAAACTGGATTTTTCGATGATATAGACAGAAGAACAAGGCTTGTCAAAGAATACAAACGAGAGGTTTAATTCAATCAAGGCTTAGAGAATATGATGGCAGTACTTAACTTTTGACGGAATGAATCCGAAATAGAGCTTAGATCTCATCAAAGAGATGCGATTGCAAGAGGACTCTTTGGAGGAAACACTCTGCTTGCACACGAAGTAGGAGCGGCAAAGACCTTTGAAATGATAGGAATTGCTATGGAGTCTAAAGACTTGGAATGAGCAGACAAGTCGATGTTTGTCGTTCCCAATCATATTGTAGAACAGTTTGGCAGAGAGTTTAATGAACTGTATCCGGCAGCTAATATTCTTTGTGCCACAGAAAAAGACTTTCACACCGGATAAGAGAAAGAGATTTTTGCTCAAGGATTGCTACAAGCGATTACGATGCGGTAATTATAGGGCATAGTCAATTCGAGAGAAATTCCAATTCTAAAAGAACGACAAGAGTATGAACTGCAAAAGTCAAATTGATGAAATTGTGAATTATATATATGAGTATAAAGGGAAAGAGACCAGAAGTTTACGGTTAAAGCAACTGGAAAAACAAAAGAAAAGCTTTGGAGGCAAAACTTAAAAACTGAATGATGATTATAAAAAGATGATGTTGTAACCTTTGAAGAATTAGGGATAGATAAAGCTATTTGTAGATGAGGTACAGAGCGTTTAAAAATTTGTATGTTTTTACAAAAATGCGTAATGTCGCAGGAATTACAAGTACAGATTCTCAAAAATCAAGCGATATGTTGATGAAATGTAGATATATGGATGAGATTACAAATAATAAAGGGATTGTATTTGCAACAGGAACTCCCTGTAAGTAATACTATGGCAGAGCTTTATACCATGCAGCGTTATCTTCAGTATGATGAACTAAAAATGCACTTACAACATTTCGACTCTTGGGCATCTACCTTTGGAGAAACGGTAACAGCGATTGAACTTAATCCTGAAGGGCAACGGATACAGAAGTAAGACCAGATTTGCAAAATTTTATAACCTTCCGGAACTGATGAATATCGTAAAACAGTTTATGGATATAAAGACGGCTGATGTATTAAATTTACCAACACCAAATGCTCATTATGAAACCATAAAAGACAAAACCGACTGAGGGAGCAAAACAGAATACTGATCTTTTTCTGAAAGAGCGGATAAGGTTCGAGAAAACAGGTAGATTCAAGTGTTGACAATATGCTGCTTATCACCAATGACGGAAAGAAAATGGCACTTGACCAAAGGTTAATAAATCCACTACTTCCTGATGATGAAAATTCAAAAGTAAATGCTTGTGTAAGCAATGTATTTAGTATATGGGATAAATATAGAGATAAGAAGTCACACAGTTAGTTTTTGTGATATGTCTATACCAAATAAAGATGGGTTTAATGTATATGATGATATAAAGGAAAAGTTAATCAAAAATGGGAGTACCGGAAAATGAAGTAGAATTTATCCATAGTGCAAAAGAATAACAAAGAAAAAGATGCTATTTTTGATAAAGTTAGAAAAGGTGAAAGTAAGAGTATTACTGGGTTCTACCAGTAAGTGCGGAGCAGGAACAAACTGTCAAGACAAAGCTGATAGCAATCCATGATTTAGATATACCCTGGAGACCTGCGGATCTTTTCTCAAAAGAGCAGGTCGTATTGTAAGACAGGGTAATGAAAATCAGTGATGTTTCATATCTTTAGGTATATAACAGAAAATACCTTTGATGCCTACCTTTTCCAAACTCTTGAGAAATAAAACAAAAATATATCTCTCAAATTATGACAAGTAAAACACCCTAGTACGTGTTGCAGAGGATGTCGATGAGGCAACTTTGAATTATGCAGGAAATAAAGGCTTTGGCTACGGGAAATCCGCTTATTCGTGAGAAGATGGATCTTGATGTCGAGGTAAGTAAACTAAAAATGTTGGAGTCCAACTTTTAAGTCCAAATCTATATAAAGATGGAGGATAAGGTTATAAAGGTATATCCGAAAAGAAATTGAAAGCCTAAAAGAAAAAAATAGAAACATTTGAAAAAAGATATAGAAAAAGTAGAGCCATATGGAGATGAAAAAGATAGCAAAAAGAGGAAGAATACGCTCAGACTGCTTTGGAAAATATAGGTGAAAACAAAAAGAAACAGAGGGAAAAAGCGGATAAAGAAACAGCTATCAAAATTCACCTCTTTAACTTTTAAGTGGGAAAAAATATACCCGATAAAAAGCAAGCCGGAGAGTTCTTAATCAACAGGATAAAAGGAATAAAAATCAGAGGATTTTCGCTTTGAAGAAGTGAAAAATCGGAGAGTATAGAAACTTTGATTTATTCGTATATTATGACAGTTTTTCTAATCAGTATAAATTCAATCTCAAAGGAGAAGAAAAGTCACTATGGAGAGTTTGGAACGGACGAAATCGGAAATATAACAAGAATGGATAATGTCCTTGATAGAATGCCTGAGAGATTGGAGCAGACACTTGGAAAACTTAAAGATACCGAAAATCAATTAGAAACGGCAAAACTTGAAATTCAGAAGAAATTTCCACAGGCAGAGCTTTTAAAAGAAAAGACATTAAGGCTTGCTGAAGTTAATCATTTGCTTGATATGGGACAAAAAGAAGATATAAAAGAAGAGAAAAATCCGCTTTTGGAAGAAGTAAAGGAAGAACTGATTCATTTTCTAAACAAAGAATATGATGAAGCTCATAGCGTAGAGGATTTTGATACCATGTTTCCTGATTTAACAGAGGTTGGAATTGCCTATACAACTACACCGGATGAAAAGCATGAGATACAGATAAGTCTTGATTTAATCAATTACAAAATGAATACTTATGTAGATAATACTTTAATTGACAGCTATCAGTACACCTATGATCCGCTTGATGCAAGTGATACAAAGGAACTTATACAAAATTAAAAACAGGTATTGAATTTTGGGATTTTAATGAGCTGGTCTATGTTGATGAAGAAAAGTTAAAAGCAGCACTTGGACTTGAAATTGATGACGACGGCAATTTCTATGATCCGCTCTCAAAGGATATGGATTTGGACGGAGTAGTAGATAGGTACGATGCAGATTTTAGAGATAGCAGTACAAAAGTTTTTGGAGATCTGGATAAAAAGAGAAAAAGCATCCGTAATGGACAGGCTTGGATACTTTCAAAGAAAAGGTGGAGAAAGGAGGTCTGAAAATGAAAATTCAGACAGAAAGATAGAGTGTAAAGAGGAGGTTAGATAATTGGAATATCACAAAAATATTAAAGCAACGGATAGGGAAATGCAGAAAACTTTTTGAAAATGAAGAGTATAATTATTCTGTAAGATATTTTGAAAAGAATAGAGAAGACTTTGTTTTAAAAACAGTGATTCGTACACCGGAGAATATAGAGTTTCCAAAATCTAAAAATTCTTTCTATAAACACAATAAAAACTCTTAGAAACGGATGAAAATATCAACTCTATGTATATAGAAGATGAATTTACTAAAAATGAAAAATAAGGTTCACGAATTTAATCAAAAGAAATATCCGGGTTATGAGGATATGGATATAAAACTAATACTATCTAGGATTAAGGGTATTGAGGATTTTCGATACTCTTTAATGATTTTTTATGATAGTTTGAAAAGGAAGGGAATATTTAGAAGAGATAAAAGAAAGCATTAAAAATATATTGATAAAGAATTAGAAGAAAACATACAAGTAAAAAATACAGGAGGGAAAAAAATATGAGATTAGAAAAAAAGGCGATACTATCAAAAACAGCATTAAGTGAAAAACACAACAGTTTTAGATGTGAAAGACAATCAGGCAGTACTGTTTTCAGGTACTCAGTTTGTAGCTTGCAACAGGGATTAAAAGAAAACAAGGAAAGCGGAAAATTTGAATGGATAACGGAAGATATGCAAATGATTTAAAAAGTATTTCCGATATGCAAAACAATAACTTTGAAACGATGAAAGAGACCTTATCTTTTTAGCGGAATATAATCATAGTGATTTTTGTCAAAAGGAATTTCTATCTTTGGAAAACAGGAATAGAAAATGAGGATACCCTTGATGCTGCCTATGATAATTATATGAATGATAAGGTTATGGGTTTGGTTGATGAAAAATTTTATGATTATATAGATGAAAAATGAGATTGAAGCACTCTGATTTAGAAAGCAAAATAGAGGAGAAGAACAGTGCTTTATCCGGTGAAGAAAACACAATGGAGGAAAACAACACTATGAAAAATAATAAGTCAAATGAAAAATAAGGGAAAAAGCGGATACTATAAATATCAATGGCAATATTGCTTCGGATATAGACATTAAAAATTTGACATCAAAAGATGGTAAAGATTTTACTGTTGCAAGTTTTGCAATTGCTGAAAATGACAAGGAAGGAAATGTAAAATACACCAACTGTTTAGCTTATAATGATAAGGTAAGCAGTGTGGAAAATTTGAAAAAGGAGATTTTGTCCATATATTCGGAAAAAGAAAAATCAGTCAGGGAAAGGACGGGAAGGAGTATACCTCTTAAAGTTTATTCTGCAAAGCTGTTAAAAAGCCAAAGAACAGGTCAAAACAAATCAAAAATACAAAGGATGTAAAGAAACCGTCAGCACTTGGCAAAGTTAAAGGCGTATAAAGAAAAGACAAGTGAAAAACCAAAGGAACAAAAGCGGTATTAAAAAAGATAAAAATGTAGAGAGATAAAATTATAAAAATTTAAAATAGTGGGTAAATAGCTAATAGGGCTGTTTATCCACTATTTTTCTTTGCTTTTTATTAGAAATGGAAAAATAAAGGTTTGATAAACTATAACAGGAGCGTTATATTATAAGAAAAAGAAAAATATTTATGTTAGAAGGAGGAAAATGATATGATTGGTCTAATTATCATTTTTATAACCTTAATTATACTATATTTGGGAGTTATCCTGTTTGCAGGAGCGACATTTAGTAAAAATCAGTCTGTTTGCACTGGATAAACTTGTGGTATTTATAGCAAGCTGGTACTATACTCACCATTATTTTTTTCAGTAAAATTCTCATCCGGATATGCCATATATTTTTGGGATGTGCTTGCAGCAATATTGGCAGTAGTAATATATTCTGTTTTATTTCAATTCATACACAAAAGATTTAACTTGTTAGGAAAAACTCTTAAATTTGGCTATTTCATTTTTAGTTCCATGACGGTGTATTGTATCTTGGTGAATGGATTTATTACAAATGAAAAATCCTATTTTTCTGCCACTTTTAAATCATAGCCTTATGAATCAGGGGGTCAATTATATTATAATTGCCATTATTTCTTTAGTTGTGTGGAAAAAGAAGAGAGGACTACCTCATGGAAATGCAAGCAGAATAAGGAAAAGGTATACTTGTAGAAAAACGGAGAAGCTATATTTTTATGAGAGTTGAAGAAGGAGATCGTTCTACTGAAATATGGGTAGGGACGATCTCCTTTCTTTTTATTTTTTCAAGACTGTTATCAAGGTATAAATCTGTACTTTTTCTTTGCTTGTTGCAGCTTTATGAAGCATAGAGTTTTGAGAGGAATATTCTTGCATAAGTGCAGTTTTTTTCTTGTTCTAAAATCATATATTTATCGGATAAATCCTGAATATTTAATGATTGATATTTGGAAATTTTTAAGACTTTTCATAGCTGTTTCATAGGCAATTATCTGTGGTTTATATTCTTCATAAAAAGGCTTTGTTTTTCCTTATCTTTCATATACATATCATAAATCAGTTGATTTTTCAGATATCGTATTTTTATTTTTCTATTATAGAATAAATGGACTTTACTTTCTTTTTCTATGTGTTTTTATCTTATCTAATAATTGTTGTCTGTCTGATGCCACTTTCTTTTAATTTTTAAATCTAATTCCTCGTAGGAGTTAACACCAGATTTTCTCATTTCATTTAAGGCGGATGCCATAGTTTTCATATTATGTTTACCTGCCCATACTTCATAGCCTTTAGAGGATTTTACCTTTTCATTGTTTTTCATATCTACAATAGTATCCGGTTTCTTGTAGGAGTGTTTTTTTCATAATGATATTCCTGATTAGCATAAATATGGTGTTTATTTGGATCTTTGATTCGTTCCTTGATTCTCTCTTTTGTGTAATCTTCCCCTAAAGTAGATGCTTTTGCTCTGGTAAATCTTCCGTTATCCCTTTTATCTTTATGTCGGAAGGAAAGGTACTTTCCAATCTTGATTTCATAACCGAAATCTTCCATAGTCTTTAGAAATTCCTCGTAGGTTTTGGATTTTAAAACAGCTTTATCAATCGCAATCTGAGCCTTATTTTTCCAAGAATTTCCCCTCTTAAATTCGGTATATTCCATATAGCTTTTGCCATTTGTAGAGTATCTGTTCTTAAACTTTTTGTAGTTTTCATCAATAACGGACAAGCCGTTTTCTCTACATAAATCATCGCTGACAGTTCTAATTTGATGATAACTTCTCTTGTTGCTTTGGTAGGCCTTGCCCGTTTCAAAGCTGACATTGTTAAACAGAATATGATTGTGTAGATGTCCCTTGTCGATATGGGTGGTCAGTACATATTCATATTTTCCTGCAAAACTCTCTCGCATAAATCCAGCCTCGATTTGATGTGCCTGCTCAGGGAGTAGTTTCTCCCGGAGCGAATGCTTGAATTAGATGTCTTGCTAAGATTTTTGCTTTGGAATTACATTCTCTTTTGTCTGTTCAAACTCAAGATGAGCTGTTTTTTGGATTGCAGCAAAAGAAGAAATGAGGATTTTTCCATCTGTTTTATCTTCATTCATAATATAGTCTAAGGCTAAATCAGTGTTTTTCATCGGATGAATTTTTTGTAATTGCCATTAGATTTTCCTCCGTATCTGTTGTTCCTAAATTTCCTAATTCATACAGTTTCTTCCGAAGAAAGTAGATGTCTTTCCCCTGTTTTTCCAAGAGCTTTTTCAAAGTCATTGATGTCATCTTTGTAGATGACACTTGTTGAATTTACTCTTTTTGCAATTTGATTGATACTGCCTGTAATCCTTCCGATATTTTGCAGACATCTCCTTAAACACTTTCATATCCAGTACAAAAATATCTTTTTCCAGTATACACTTCATAATAAACTGGCGAAGGGTTTTACAACCGGAAAGTTCATATTTTTGTTTAAAATTTCAAGCTCATCATCGGAAAGCATTAAATATATTCCATTATTTCTACATCTATTTGCCATAAAATCATCTCCTAAAAATTAGAATAAAAGACCTGTAAACTCAGTTAAAAACTTAATTGCAGGTCTAATTTTTAAAATATATTTTTGTTTGAAATCTCCTGTTCAAATATTAGTTACATTTATATTATATATTATTTTAAGAGTAAACTCAAATTATTAGGTATCACTTTGAGTAGAATACTATAAGGAGACAAGATATGAATTTAGAAAATCTAGTAGATGAATATTTAGTATGTGAAAATCAAAACAATTTAAACTATAAAACAGTAAAGTCTTATAAACTGGACTTAAACAATACATGGTATGGATAAGGAAGAAAATTTATTATAGAAAAAGAGATATTATGCAACACATAGAAATGTCATACACAAAGGATTACAGAGTGAAACACCAAAAAGAAAGATAGCAACTCTGAGCTCTCATATCTTGTATATGAGGACATATTAGAATACAACCCTTTGTAAAATAAGATTAAGACTAAGAACCTGTTATTTTACCCAAAACAATACCTATAGTATATTTAGAAAAACTTATTTAAATGTTGATCATGATGAAAGAGATAATGCCGATAAAAACACATATAAACACAAAGCACTTTCTAGAGATATTATAATCTTAGAAATATTAATAAGCACTGAATAAGAATAGTGAGTTATGACTGAAGACAGGAAACAAGTTTCTATAGTGAAAAGGATGATTAGAATCTACGGGAAAGGCAATAAAGAGAGAAATATTACTGGTGTATAATGAAAATCTATGGAAAGAAATAAAACAATATGAGGAATTATTTGATTAGAAATTAAAAGGATATTTCTTCATAAATAGAATCAATAATAAATTGTCAGAGTCAGTGAGAGAGAGATATGATTATTGTAAGAAAGCAAGTATACCAATTAATATAACACCTCATATGTTTAGGCATACATTTGCTACGCTTTTATTAGAAAATGATGTTGATTCTAGAAATATACAGCAAATATTGGGACATTCAAGCATAACAACCACACAAATTTATACGAATATAACTTTAATATTGAATAATGAAATACAAAAATCCAAGATTATATTCTACCACAAAGGATAATTTATTATTATGAGTGGTAGGATGAAATGAATGTATGTTATAACATAAAAACGCATCTAGAGCCAAACAATCCGATTTAATAAAGGCTTTAAGTATATATTCAAAAACAGTGGATAAGTTTGCCCAGACCGATACAAATCAAATTATGGATTATATTTCAAAAAGGTATGACGAAAATAGAATTATGTCGTATTGTATCTTAATGGAGAAGTAGTGCGATTTGCAGAATACGCATATCTAAAGATAAAGTATTAATGCTAGATTATCTGTACGGAAAGTAGAAATCACACACTATTTTATAATTTTTACCAGATGATTTTTGAAGAAATAAATAGGACTTTTGAATTCCAAACAGCTATTCATAGAATTTATTGTGACCGAATTATCTTTACTTAAACATGGAAAAACTCATTGAAACGGATAGCAATTATTTTAGGTGTTTTATCATTTGAACAATTTACATACAAACATACCGTATAAACAACCATGTATGGCAAAACATTAGAGTTCTTGAATATAGCTTCAGCTATAGCAGACTCATGTGAAGATAACTCATGTGTATATAATAAAAATTTTTATATGTCCTTAATATCAGAAATATATGAGGAACACTATTTGCAGTGGTATTTGCATTATACAGATAAAAAGAAATTATAGAACGTTCAATAGTCTTGTTTTGCTCAATAATGAATACCTCAGAGGCAGCATATGTTGAAGAAACATATTCGGTTAATTGCCGATTGTTTGATAAGGAATATGCAATCAGATAAAAACCTGAAACAATAACTTTATCTAAACAAAAGAAAAAGAATATCAGAAATATTTAGTGTGTAATTTGGGTAGTACTGGTGCTTAAGCTCGATTTTATTATGTTATTTTCAAGATGAATTGAGTATTACCAAATATATATCAACTTTTAGTAATGCACAACAATGATTACCGGGATTATAGCATTGCTGACAATTGATAAAATCACTTAGTAATTTCGATTATAACATTATGGGCAAACGGATATGACAATAGCTGAAAAGAATCATCAAGTTTATAATATTTAGATGATTCTTTTTCGCTAACTCCCTAGTTTATATATATAGAGAAGATAGTACATGAAATCTATAAGTGTTTTCATTTTAAAACCATTATGCAATAATATCTTTTTATATATTTTTCGCTATACATCCATAGTAAGTGTTCTTGATTATTGTAGTTATATTTTTCAAAAACAGCAGAGCTTTCATAATCTTTTGTTAATAAAAATTGCAAATTATTTTGAACGTTCAAATTCAATTAAAGCTTTTTCCATTTTTCTTATAATTCTTTTTAATTTCATTAATAGAACGAATGGCATCACAATAATTTAGAACACTCCAACACAAATAATAAATTTCTACACTATTATCTTCAATAGGATATCTTCTAAGCTTCCGACAATATAATTTAGTTCATTTTCAACATATTCACTTATAATATCCATTTGTATTAAAGTTCCTTTAACAGGATATTTGCTTAACCCAGATCCTATATTTAGACAAATTGATTTTTCATATGTATGTTGGTTTACCCAATTTGCAACAATTTTTCTATTATAAGATGTGTAGCATAATGCCAAGTATCATTTCACTGCCAAGGATTATTATTTTTATAATTTCTATAAGCTGTTTTTCTGAACTTTATTTCCTTTTAATAAATCA